>Ga0315280_10001117_pt1 | contig 47399 bp, 56 predicted proteins | sample YL17G06_40_MG_FD_203697 | JGI IMG/M metagenome (GOLD analysis project Ga0315280, IMG submission 203697) | Sediment microbial communities from Yellowstone Lake, YNP, Wyoming, USA - YL17G06_40 | ecosystem: Environmental > Aquatic > Freshwater > Lake > Sediment | place: USA: Wyoming | collected... | reverse complement strand
TTGACGTAAATGGGAAAGCCGTTGTTGGACTGGAGATTGGAAATCCGGTTCCCGAGAAGCCTGCCTATAACACCCGACTCTATCAAGCTTGAAAAGAGGAATGCAGGAACACGCGTGCGCGCTTTTGTCGCTTCCTGCTTCTATAGTCTGAACCACGTGCAGTTTAATAACAATATTTAAATACTGCTATTAGCATCCGTATGCTAGTACGAAGTGGTGTAGAGATGTCAGCTCGAAGAGACTCGCAGAAACCTGCGTGGCACGGGGTTCCAAAAGAAGAGATTGAATGGCATCCCACGGTTGAACATGAATTGTGCATAGGCTGCGGACTGTGCGTTTTGGGTTGCGCCGCCGGCGTTTATGCATTTGACTTCGACAAGAGGAGACCAGTAGTGATTGCACCTCTAAACTGCAAGGTAGGGTGCGTAACTTGTGCAAACACTTGCCCTGTGCACGCGGTAAGTTTCCCACCCCTCTCACGCATCCACAAGATCATCAAGAAAAAGAACGTTCTAACCACAAGTAAGAAAGAGCTTGAAGACAACGCCGACCGAGTGAGGTACAGGAGGTAGGCTTATCTCATGACACCGGCAACAAATTTGCAGTTTTCTGTTTCACTCAAGGAGATACTTGGCCTTAAGTGGTCTCCAGTTGCGGTCAAACTGGTCAAACCTGATGAATCCACTAATGACATCCCTCCAAAGTCTCCTAAGAGGTTGCGATACTGTCAACTTCTGATGGAAGCAAAAAGGGGAAAAAGTGCGACTCTAACAAGCGAAAACATTGCTTGCCCTGCTGCTGCAGCAGCTTTGGGGCTTATGCCTCTTCCTGAGAAGATCAGCAGTGGGAAGATGCTTAAAACACTCGGCTTGTTTGAGTCAGAAGAAGCTGCAGCAAAGACCATGGCGCAAATGTCAAGAATCAAACTGGGAGAAGTCAAAGCAATCGCTGCTGCTCCACTCGAAAATGCGACATTCAGACCAGACGTTGTCATAATTGAGGATAAACCTGAAAAGATAATGTGGATAAACCTAGCCGCAATTCATGAAACCGGAGGACGCCTTTCCTTCAGCTCTGCCGTTTTTCAAGCTTGCTGCGTAGACGTGACAGTCATCCCCTATCTCACCAAGAATGTCAACGTCAGCCTAGGCTGTTATGGTTGCAGAGATGCCACTGACATAGCAGACGATGAATGCCTTGTTGGAATACCAATAGAAGAAATGGACAGAATAATCACATCGCTTAAAGCCTTAGCCCATAAAGCCATGCCCGAAGCTCGAAACAAAGGAGTCTACAACCAGTTCGTCAAGGCTCAATAGACGCAATTTATGCATAAAGGAAGGTTTGAGTATGGAAAAAGTTAAGGTAAGACTGGAAATCTATGAGGACGACCCGTTTGGGAGCACTTGTTGCGGTCCCGGTCCCCGAGTTACTTCTCTTGCGGCAGCGGAGAAGCTACGGAAGATGTTGGAAGAACGGAGCGAAATAGCTGAGAAACTTTCAAAGGAATACAAAGATAGCGTTACTATAAAAAGAGATACCATCAACCAGAAACGATGGGATTACCCAGAGTACGTAATTAGGTTGATGTCAGACAGCAAACCGACACCTTACATATTCATCGACGGAGAACCCGTCGTAGTTGGCAAGTTTCCATCCTACGAAGAATTCACAACGCTGTTAGAAGCACATCTGAGAGATGAGCAGAAACAAGACCAATAGGCAAGGCTCGATGGATAGAGTTGTTAGAGTCAGAAGCTGGCAAGAATTCAAAAGCTTAGCGGTCAATCTCAAACCTGAATCCGTGGTTTATAGCATAGAGCAGAACGGTCTTTCTCCCGAGAGAGAGCTGACGTGTTTGAGGTTGATTATGCCGACTCAAGAAGTGTACTACATTTTTATTGACTTTCCAAGAGAGGATAGACTGCGGGAAACTGGCATTCCAATACGAAAGGACAGAAAAGGGAACAGATGCATAGAAGACAAAGAGGTAAAAGATTTTCTCAAAACCCAACTAGAAAGAAAGGATTTGACTATCTGTTCATACTGGACAATCTAATAGCCACCACTTCAGAAGATGTCAATGCTTCTAGGGAAACAGTGCGTGCTAAATCTTAAATCTTGTCTGATGAATAGTGGACTTCGGTGATTTGGTATGAACAAAAACGTGATGAAGTGCTATGACATTGAAGGACAGACTGCAATCATCACGGGTGCTTCCAGTGGATTAGGCGTGAGTTTTGCTGAAGCCCTGGCTGAGTGCGGAGTAAACCTTGTAATTGCCGCCAGAAGAAACGAAAAGCTAGTCAAAGTAGCTGAAGATTTGACTCGGGAATATAGTGTCGATGTGGTTCCCGTTCAAACGGATGTAGCCCAAGAAGATCAAGTCATAAAGATGGTAAAAATTGCTGTGGACAGATTTGGCTCGCTGCAAATCATAGTCAACAACGCCGGAATCGGAGCTTTGAACCCTTCTATACAAATGCCGCTTGAAGAATGGAAGAGGGTGATAGATGTTAATCTTACAGGTGTCTTCATATGCGCACGAACGGCAGCCCGTGAAATGATCAAGGACAAATACGGAAAAATAGTGAACATCGCCTCGATTTACGGTGCCGTAGGCGATATTTTTCCAACAGCATCGTACTACGCCTCAAAAGGGGCAGTGATAAACTTGACGAGAGCTCTGGCTATAGAATGGGCTGCATACAAGATAAACGTCAACTCGATTGCGCCTGGGTTTTTCCCGAGCGAAATGACAGACCTTGTCTTCAAAGACGAAAACGCACTCAAACACATACTCTCGAGAACACCGCTTGGAAGAACAGGAGAACCTTCAGATCTCAAGTCGGTGCTCCTCTACCTGGCTTCGCCAGCATCAAACTACGTTACAGGCCAGACAATCTTCGTGGACGGCGGATGGACTGCACTTTAGAACGCCATGCGAGCTACCACCTTCCTTTTGGATCAAACAAAGCCTGCAAGAAAGAAAATGGCAAATTGCGAGCCTTGAGAAGGTTGCGCGCGCTCAATGATCTATTCTACAGAGCTTACACGATATCGACGAGGACTCAATTTGCCTTCCTTGGTCCAACAATTACCAGCGCAGAGGGCCAGCCGAACCTCGAATAGGTGTCCATAGTCTTCTCGAGGACACGTCCTTTCATAACCATTTTTCCTGTCTTCATGCCACTTTCATGGGTTGAATCGTTTATGCAAACTTGTTCGCTTTCATACCCTCTTATTACAATCCAATGGGGCAGATGAGGTGGATCTTTTGCTCCTCTTGCTTTAGAAGTGTAGTAGGAATCTACCAAGGCAATTAAGGGGCTGTGATTGGACAACGCCCTTCTGATATCGAGTATTGTCGGGTTTCTGTCAAGAATGGCTGAGGGAATATGCCTTTTCAGTATCTCTTTGTGTTTTTCGAAGAAATCGAGAAAGAGCTCTCTTTCCGCAGGGTCAGTCTGGCAACATTCGAGCAATATTTTGCCTTCGCCAATAATCCCTGACTCATTAGCAGTTTCGTTTCAAAACCCTTCTTAATGAAGAACGCTGCAATTCGATGCGGCGACGAGAATTTGAAAGGTAAGGCAACTATTTCTGTCCAGACCGAGAATTCATTTCGCTTGGAAAGCTGCACGTTCCTATCGAAGTATCTCCATACCATAAGAGTTGCGAATGCGCCGCACGTGAAATCCGTCGTCTGTTTATAGAGGGGGACTCCTAGTCGCATGTGGTTCTACTCCGACTCATAATTAATGAGATGTCTCGCAAGTGTCTGCGTATTCCATCCCGACTGACAAGCCGTCGACCAAGCACGATTCCAGCTTAATCTAATTGGTTCTCTCCTTCAATACGCGCTAATGCCTTTTTTCGCGGGAAGTATTTTCTTGTTCGCAAACCAAGTCTGACCAGTGAAAGCATGAGTGGCACTTCCATCAACGGACCGATTACCGTTGCCAGCGCCGCCTGAGAGCCAATCCCGTAAAGTGTTGTAGCTACAGCGATTGCCACTTCGAAGTGGCTGCTGCTGCCTATGAGCGTGGTGTCTATGGCAGTTTCGTATTTCCAACCGAGGAAATAACCGAGAAGATAGGTCCATGTGATCATGGTGGCATAGTGTAGCAGGTTTGGAGCTGCAAGATACGCGACCAAAAGAGGATTATTCAGAATAACTTCGCCCTCAAATGAAAACAAAACTATAAGGGTTGTCAGTAAGGCAACAATGGATATTTTCCCAAGGCTTGGGATATACGTGTTGTTAAACCATCCTTCACCTTTTTTCTGTAGTATTAATTTACGAGAAATTGCTCCTGCTGCGACAGGCACCGCTATGAAAATCAGAACGCTGGTAGCAATCAGATCCCATGGGACTGGGATGCTGCTGACGCCTAAGTAGAAACCCGCAAGGGGAGCATAGAGAGCAAGCATCAGCAGAGCATTGATTGACGTATTGATTAAGCCCTGTGCCATGTCGCCTTTTGCCAGAAACATCCACCACATAACCATGGCGGTGCATGGTGACAAGCCCAAAAGTATGACTCCTGCAATATACTGAGGGTTTCCAGCGAGAAGCGTATTTGCTAAAACCGTCATTAGGATTGGAGCCACTACCCAATTGGCAATTATCGTAACGAGCAATGGTTTGGGGTTTCTACCTGCTCTTTTTATGTCGCTAAAACGTATTCCGACAACAGTGGGATACATCATAAAAAACAAAAGGATTCCTATAGGAATAGACAACTTGTTAAACTTGAGAGAATCCATGAACTGCCCAAACTGTGGCAAAAAGCGTCCAATGAGTAAGCCGACAATTATGCATATCGCTATCCAAAGCGTCAAGTATTTCTCAAAAAGCCCTAGAGACGCTTCGTGTTTAACATACGGTTGTTCACCTGTCAACGTCTTATCCTCCTGCGATCAACGATTACTTTGCTATAAGTACGTTTACAGGAGATTCGCAAGCTATTCTGTTGCAATGGCTTCCCAATAGAGAATGAGCAGCGCCAGCTCCTTTACTTCCGACCACAATCAGGTCAAACTCCCTGTCTCTGGCCATGTCTATAATGACCTTGGAAGGATTGGAATCGGTGACCGAGACGAGTTTGTACTTTACTTTTTCATATTCTAAAACGGCTTTGGCATCTTCCAGAATTTTGTGGCTAAACTCGTGAGCAGAGGGTGTAGGTGCAGGGTAAAAAACGATAACAACAGTTATTTCAGCCCCAAACTTCTCTGCAATCTTGATTGCTTCTGCTAACGCCTTTTTCGAATGTTCTGAACCATCAACACCAATCAATATCTTCTGCAATTATCTATCACCCAAATCAAGCTATTTGTTCAATGATGCGTTTCGTAAGAGCATCGACTAGATCTAAACCTACGGCATCGATTATCTCGAATATCCTGAGATCTGCAACTGAGTAAAGCCGCCGGTTGCCTTCCTTCCTGTACTTCAGAAGCCCGCAATCCTTGAGAATCTTGAGATGTCTCGAAACCACGGGCTGAATCAAGTCTACATAAGGGACTATCTCGCAAACACATTTTTCTCCTCCGCGCAAGAAATCAATTATATCGAGTCTCGCAGGATCGGAGAGAGCGTTGAAAATCTTCGCTTTGAACCTAAGCTGACTGCCCTTCTTTGAATGCATGAACACTGTTAGGTCAATAGCAATATTTAAATATTGTCATCTCCCATGTCCATATTAACGCTGTTGGTGTCTGAATTGGAAAAAACAGAGAACAAGAAAATCGGGTTCATCTTCTGCGTCTGCACTGGAAAATGTCCGGGTTTTTCGAAGATGGACATGTGGGATTTCATCAACATAATCCGGGCAGAGTATCCAGTCGAATACGCGTTCATTCACCCGATGTTATGCGACGAAGATGGCGAGCGATTCCTCGCCGAATTTCTCAAGAAAGGTCGGAAATATCTGGTTGCTGGCTGTGCACCAATAATGCAGAGGAAACTGTTCAAAGAATCCTTTGCCGACGCTGGCCTTGACGTCAATAAGGACTTGATCCCGATTGACGCTAGAAACATGACGACACAAGAAGCCCTTGCATTAGTCAAGAAGACTCTGGAGGAAACAGCAAAGTGACCGAAGAAACATACATGGGAGTGCCGAGAAACAAGATACCCTGGTGTCCCCTAGTCGACTATACCAAGTGCAATTTCTGCGAAGGCGACCCCCAGTGTCTCAAATTCTGCCCACACGGAGTTTTCGCTATTGATGAAAAAGAAAAGAAACTGATCGTCGCAAAGCCAGACAACTGCGTAGTCTTTTGCCGATCATGCCGCGTGGTTTGTGCACCCGAGGCGCTTGGCTTTCCGTCAAAACCCGAAGTCCTAAACATCATCAAGAAGACTAGGGAGAATTCTGAAGAATGGAAAACCACAAGGTCGTAGTAGTGCCCTGCAGTGGAATAGGCAAAAGCTTAGGCACCGTGGGCAGAGTGGCAACATACAAGTTAATTGAACGAATGAAACCAAAAGAGACAAGAACCGTGTGCTTGGCACTACTGACTATGGGAGATGACGATGCATTGAAACTCGTGAGGGAAAATCCTTGCATCGCAGTGGACGGTTGTCCCGCCCAATGTTCGAAAAAGAATATCGAAGCGTCCATGGGAAAACTGGTACACAGCATAATCGTTACCGAGGTCTTACGAAAGAACAGGTCCCTGAAGCCTGAAGGGGTAATAGAGTTGAATGACCAAGGAGACAAGCTTGCCGAGATCATCGCAAAAGACCTTTCAAAGAAAGCTGATGAGATTCTACGTAAGGAGAAATGTGAATGACGCTGGCAACAGGAAAAGTTGGAATAATCTGCTGTAGCGGAGAAGACCTGCCAGAAGGAACAATTTCGCGTGTAGCAACACGGCTCGTTTTGGAGAAGCTCAGGCCTGATCAAACAGTAACACTGTGTCTGCCGCTTTTTCTCGCAGGAGGAGAAGATGAACGAGCGTTTGCCAGAGTCTTTCCAACAATCGCTGTAGACGGTTGCAGTAAGAAGTGCGCTGAGGCAGGAACTAAAAAGTTCAGTGGAAAACCTGTAGCAACGATTCTAGTCTCCGAAGTAATGAAGAAATATCCTCACCTGAAGGCCAAGTCTAGAGAGAGACTTGAGCCTCAAGAAATGGAGTTGGCCACGAAAGTGGCTGAAGAAATAGCTAAGAAAGTAGATGAGATTCTATGCAAAACAGCCAAGAAGTGAGCTCAAAGCCATTTGCAGAAGACAAAGTGGCCGTTATTCCTTGTGCAGGAATGGACAAAGCCCTAGGATCGGTGGCCCGTGCTTGCGCTTTCATAGTTGTCGAGAAGCTGAGGCCAGACAAAGCGGTGCTTGTCTGTATTCCGCCATTAGTTGCCGGAGTCAAACCTTACTCAGAAATTGTCAAAACGTACCCGTCTATTCCTATTGATGGTTGCGCAGAACGGTGTGCAACCAAAATCGCCGTAAAGAACGGAGCACGAATAAAAGCAAGAATCCTGATCCCGGAGAGTGTTCAGAAGCACAACCTCAAGCTTGGGTCCCCGTCAGACATAGGACCCGATGGAGAGAAGCTGGCAGAAAAACTAGCAGAAGAGATTGCAGCAGAGATAGACAGAATCGTTGGAAAGTGAGCTATTATGGTTGAAGAACCTTATCAAATCAAAGTTGACAAATGGACATTTCGTGTGCCCAAGGATTTGTTCTATAACGAGAATGATTGCTGGGCAAGGATCGAAGGAGACACGGCGAAGGTCGGCATCACCGATTTCCTGCAGAACATGATAAGCGACATCATCTTTGTCAAATTCAACGAGCTTGGCAGCAGGGTTGAGCAGTTCGATGAGATAGCGTCTTTCGAGTCAACCAAATCAGTACTTGACCTTCTATCGCCAGTGAGCGGTACAATCAAAGAGGCGAACGAGAAACTGAATCAGAGTCCGGAATTGGCAAACAAAGACCCTTACGGCGAAGGCTGGTTTGCAATAATAAAGCTAGAAAACTTTGAAACAGATCGCCAAAACCTGTTGTCGGCCCAAGACTACTTTGAGGTACTGAAGAGAAAGGTGGAGACTGAGAGGAGAAAATTAGGAAAGCGAGGAGTATGAATCCGAGAATGCCTGTTGGAGATACAACCAATAGGCAATGGTCATGGATAATTGGATGAGTGGTTTTGTTGTCAGACGAGAACGGGGAGGAACAGAGGGATGACTTGCTACCATTGAAAGTCAGAGACGTAATGGTGAGGGAAGTAATAACTGTGGACGAAGATTCCTCGGTCAAAGAGGCTGTCAACATCATGAACAAATTCCAGATAGGCAGCCTCATAGTGTTGGAAGAAGGAAAAGCTAAGGGCATAGTTACGGAAAGAGACTTCTTGAGAAGGGTTATAGCAGGAGCAAAGGACGTTATGAATACCAAAGTGAAGGAGATCATGACGACTCCTTTGGTTGCTGTGGAGTCAAGCATGGATTTGGAAGACGCTGTGAAACTGATGCTTCAGAGCAAGATAAAGAAGCTTGCCGTAGTTGACGCAAACAAGCTTGTGGGCATAGTAACCCTAACGGATATTGCACGCTTTCAGCCTCAAATGATAAAAATGCTGAAACGACTAACCACAAAGCAGGCGATACCGAAAAGTATTCAGAAAGTCATTGGTTACTATATTGTCTAGAAGAACTACGCGCTGAACGAGTTAGTCTAATGCACGAAAAAAGGCATGCATCGTCGTCTGAGGGATTGTGGACTTGAACCCATTTGGGTTTGGGGACGGGCAGCCCCATTATTAGATCTGAATCCGTTTGAATACGGGGGACGGGTAGCCATGCAATCGCATCTGGATTTCGCGGCTTCTCAATCTGCACCTAGACCTGAGATTTTCGAGAGGCTTCGCTTGTGGCTCGAGTGTACATGTTCGATGAAACACCAGCTATGAGTCCTCCGATCGCGTCATTCGTTATCGGTCCCAACTCTTTCAAGATACCTGGCTTGGTTTGATCAAATCGGACAAACTCAAAGATCCCTCTTGCGCCTCCAACGTAGCATGCTATGGTCATTCCTAGAAGCTCGTCGGCTACCAAACCTGGGCGTCCCATGAACCTTTCCTGCGTCAAGCTAGGGATAAGGCCGGATTTGGCGTCTTCCTCCGCACGGAAACATGCAACCTCTAAGCAGGATACGTTGACGTCGGACAGAGCCTCAAAGAACTCTTCTTGAAGCAATTCGACAGCTTTCTCTTTTGTTTCAACCCCCGGGTGAGGCACGAACAACTCCAATGCTGCGTCCATCAAATCCTGTAGCGTAATCTCCTTTTGCTCGAGATATCTGGATAGAGGCAGGTCGCGAATCTCCGACCTTTTCACGTCTTCAACTCCCTATCGGTATTTGAGCACAAAGCTTATAAAATGTTGGATGGATAATCCATCCAAGAGATCAGATGCAACCCAGAATACCAATCAGGCAGCTTACGGCCATATCGTTGCTAGTTGCCACTGCTGCCGCTGTAAGAGTGGCGATGAACTGGCTGGCTCTCGCATTAGTTGTTCCGATTTATGGTGTTTTCGTGAAGATCGGTTTGAGCGAGGCTTTAACGTTTACAAGCGGCTTTGCATTCGGTCCAGTTCAAGGTTTCGTCACAGGTTTCTTGACCATAGTGGTTTCCGATTTGTTTACGTGGTCAGGGATTTGGACGCCTTTTATAGCGGCAATAGTAGCCCTGATCGGCCTTGTCGCCGGTATAATCCGTAGGTTCAAAATGAATCCTAGTACGCGATTCTTAGGAGTTTCAGCCATTGCCTTGATAACGACAAGTGAAGTTCTGCAAAACGTTTGGTTTGGATGGTACATGTGGAGCTTCTACCTGCCCGAAACTTCCTTCTCAACAGTACTTGCAGCCTCCCTTGTCGATGGCCTCCCATCAATGATCACGTCCGTCGCCAGCAACACTCTGCTATTCACGATAGTTGTGCCCAGAATTCTGAGAATATTAAAGGAGTGGATCCCGTTGAGCGATAAGGACTCCCCGAACCGTGGAGGAAATACATGAAGAGAATCCACGATGTCCTGCTGGTTCAGGAGCAAAGCAAAGGAGAAGCTTTCATAGAACGCATAAGCAGCAAACGACCACTATTCGTCTGCACAATAGGAACCACAGAGACAGCGAAAATCCCCGGAATATCCGCCGCGGGAAAATACCCCGAATTTACTGATTACACACCGTCTGCTGACGTTGAGCTTCTGTTGCTTGAGGAATGCAGATGCATACCTAGCGTGCCTATGACGCCGCAAGGGATACCGACGCCTGCTTTAGTCACAATGTCTGCGCTGAGACTAGCGAACATGCCAGTCCTTGTAGCTAACGGTGGGTGCAAGATCAGTCCCCATGTTCCCTACCTAGACCTGGGAGGAAAGCCTGGAAGGGACATAAGAACAGGTGATGCGGTAGACGACGCAGAGGAAGTCTTCTGGAGAGCCAAGGTCGCTGGAGAAAACCTGTCCAAAATAGCGGATTGCATCGTGATCGGTGAAAGCATCCCTGGAGGCACGACAACTGCGCTCAGTGTTCTGCTGAGCCTTGGCATTGACGCAAGAGGAAAAGTGAGTAGCAGCATGATGGAAAACCCTCACGAACTCAAAATCAGGACTGCTGAAGCAGCTTTAGAGGTAACTGGACTCAAGTTCGGTGCTCTGGAGAAAGATCCTATGAGGGCTGTTTTATGCATGGGAGATCCTATGATGCCTGCCTTTGCGGGACTGGTCGTTGGGGCTGCTGAAAAAGTGCCAATGTTGATGGCAGGGGGAACGCAGATGTGTGCGATACTGGCCGTTATCAAAGCATTGAAGCCGCATGTCCTAGATAATGTAGCTGTCGGAACGACTCGCTGGATCGTGAACGATCAGACAGCTGACCTGAAAGGCATAGTCGCGCAAATAGCTAGAGTTCCAATACTTGCAGCTGACCTGGATTTCAGCCAATCCAGATTTGAGGGTTTAAGAGCCTACGAGGCAGGCGCAGTGAAAGAAGGCGTCGGTGCAGGAGGAGCAGCCATAGCTGCGATGGCAAAGTCAAAAGGCACAATAACAAAAGAGATTCTGCTCAAGGAAATCGAAAGAAATTACGAACGATTAGTGTCATCAAAGTGATGGGGCCCATGCTTAAGGAACTGAAGAACCTAGTGGCCTTTCTCACGGTGCTTCCAGTGGGCATGGACGCAGACTGTTTGTACGATGCAGCTAACTACATGTACCTTTTTCCTTTGGTCGGTGCCTTCATCGGCATGTTGGGAGGCGTGTTCGCTTGGCTGCTTCTTAGCATTCTTAATGCTTCTATAGCAGGAATTCTCACAGTCGGCGTTCTCTTAATGCTTACAGGGCTTCATCACACGGACGGGCTGCTGGACTTTGGAGATGCCCTGATGTATCAAGGTTCGCCTGAAAGAAAGATTGAGATAATGCATGATCAGCAGACAGGCGCAGGCGGCTTGGTGTTTGGGGTGGTCACAATCTTGGCGACAGCCCTTTGCATAGCACAACTCAACTATAACCTCATTGTTCAAAGTATTATAGTAGCCGAGGTTTCGGCGAAGCTTGTGATGGTGGTGATGGCTCGGGTTGGAAGATCAGCCCACGAAGGAATGAACACGCATTTTGTCAACGTCATGCATGGCAAACGCCGAAATTTTCGTCTGATAGCGGCTCTCTTCATATCGTTCGGCATAGCGTCAGTCCTCTTAAGGGTTGTAGGGTTTGTTACAGTGGTCACAAGTCTGGCAGTCGCATTGATTCTAACTGTAACTTCGGACAGACATTTCAATGGCGTCACGGGGGACGTTTTTGGAGCAGGAAATGAACTTGCTCGACTTGCTTCCCTTATCGCGATTGTAATGGTGGTCAGATGGGCGTGACCGCGTTGGTGATGGCTGGTGGCAAGGGTACTCGAATGAGGTCTACAGAAGAAAAGCCCTTGTTGAAAGTCGGAGGCAAGTCTATGATCGAACGAGTGTTGAACGCCTTGAGAGACGCTGAAAAAATAGAAGAGATAGTAGTCGCCGTAAGCAGGCACACTACCAAGACAGCGTCCATAGTAAGGAAGTTGAAGGCGAGTGTCTTGAAAACGCCGGGAAAGAACTTCGTCTCTGACGTTCAATATGCCGTCAAAAAGCTAAAACTGGGTACAGTCTTGACTATATCGGCTGATCTGCCACTTGTTACCAGCGAAATCATAGATCGCATCATAACGCAGTATGAGCTATCTGCCAAGCCAGCATTGACTGTCGCAGTGTCCATAGAGCTGCGTACTAAGCTAGGTCTGAAATCGGAATACGCTTTTGAAGCAAACGGCAAGATCTTGGTTCCGGCTGGCATAAACGTTATTGATGGAAAGAAAATCGGTGAAAAAAAGTTGGAGGAAGAAATCTTGGTCATCGATGATGATGAGGTAGCGGTAAACGTCAACACGATCGAAGACCTAAAGATTGCCGACTCATGTTTAAGCGAATGGCTCTCTAGCCATGTCTCAACCGTCTTCGCGCAATGCAAACCATAGCACGTGTCCTTCTGTTTGCGCTGGCTCTGGTATTCCAAGCAGATAACACGAGGTCGGCGTCGCGTCAACTATTGCTGCAAACGGAATCGTGGTGTCAACCTTTATTCCAGCACCTTCGATGATAAACGGTATTCGCATGTCTGTGAGTTCTAGCGTCCCATGCATTCCCATGGCGTAAGGAACTGCTGAGTACCCTTCCTCTAGGAACACGATAAGATCTCCTGCTCTCGAATGGTCTAGGTGTAATAGCCAAGCGAATTCCCGTGGGATGACTACTTCAACGCCCTCAATGTTGCTGAGGATGCACCATGCCTTAAGCTTGTCTTCAGGGGTTGTGAAGTAGAAGTGTGCGCTTCCCCCGTTGTTGGCTATGATATATTCTACTCCAGCCTCTTTGAGCGGTGCTTCTAGGTCAACGTATTTTGGTGTTTCTGTGAAACCGTGATCTGAAGTAACGAAGATTGAGGTCTGCTCGTAGATTCCGAGTTCTCTCAGCTTGTCAACCATTCTTCCTATCTGTTCATCTGCATGTTTCAGCGTGTCGATTGCTATGGGCGCGCCAGGGCCATAGAAATGCTCCCACAAGTCAAGCATGGGTAAATGCAGGAAAAGAACATTAGGCATATAGTTTTCAAGCACCAACAGGCTTGCATTAGTGAGCCACCCATCTGGATCCCAGAAATAGTTTTCATTCCACCAAATCGGATTTGGCGGATAGTAATAGTACGTTCCAGACAGAGCCTCCTTGAACCATTCTGGAATCGGCAGGGTCTCATAATCCCATGGAAAACCTCTCGTGTCGTAGTATTGAACTCGGGCTGGTTCGATGACGACATCTGCGCCTTTTCCTGAGACCACTCCAACCATGTACCCTGTGACAGTAGCCGTTCTTAGTCCGCATTCTTTTGCTTGTTCAAAGATTGTCTCCGCCTCCAAGTATTCGTCTCTCCATGTTCCATTGAATTCCTCGGGCAGGTCAAACTCGACTTTTATGTCATATTGCCTGTCATAGTATTTGCCCGGCACTCCATGGGTGTCAGGATAAGCACCTGTCAGTAGAGAGGGCATGGCTGCAAAGGTGACTGAGGGGAACACTGTCGTTGCGAAGTTTGCGGTTACACCGCTTTCCATTAGCTGGCATATGTTCGGAGTGTTCGTTGCGTTAATGTCAACGGTCCTCATTCCGTCTACAACTATTATTATCGTGTATGTGGCTTTAGGAATCGGCGGCGTTGATCGGCATGCTATGGCTGGGGTTAGAGAGACTATTGACGTTGTCAGGATGAGGTTCAATGTAACAAAGAGAATTAGAGATTTTCGCAAATCTTTCTTCAAGTTTTCTCACCTCCTTTTGCAAATCTTCCAAATACTCCTTTCCCTTTATTTACAGTGTTGTCTAGTAGAATATATCATTTATTATCACTATAAGGGAGATTATGCATAAATTGTTCACGTTAAACATCGGTTGTTCTAGGTGCTCCGAAAAAGGTATTTACCCTTCAGAAAATATCAAGTATGAATACGGTTTTCTCGCCTGGAAATTCCAAACTCGTTCTGAGTCAATCTTTCTAGGCTTGAACTGCGGATTATGAAACCGCATTTTCGTGAGTACGAGTAAGCAGTGTTATTTTCTTCACTTTTTCATCGTTTTCAGCGACAGGTTCTTGATTTAAAGCCTTGGAGTGTGAGCGTTGCCTGCCACTGTAGCGCTTCACAACATCTAAGGCTGTGGCGGAGGTCTGGTTCCTAGAATCACTGTTTTTTCCAATGTCTGGTTTTCTCTTACGATAGTAAGTATTACCGTTTCGTCAGGAACTGTGTTTTCTTCAAGGCAGCTTGTCATTTCGTCGCCGTTTCTGACAAGGGTCCCGTTGACTTCGATTATCACGTCGGCGACTTGTATACTTGCGTTGTAGGCTGGACCGTAGGTCGTGACTTCTCCTATTCTCCAGCCGTAAGTCACGTCGATACGATACTGCTGGGCCAGTTCATAGTTCATGTCCGTGCCTGCAACGCCTAGGTAAGAGTGGTCTGTGTAGCTGCCGTTGTCGATTAGTGCTCCTACTTCTTTGAGTATAGTGTTCGAGGGAACCGCAAAAGCCAAGCCTTGAGAGTCTTGTACAATAGCCGTTGTTATCCCAACAACATTGCCAAGGGCGTTTAGCAATGGGCCGCCTGAGTTTCCAGGATTTATGAGTACGCTAGTCTGGATTATGTTTGGTATTTTGTATTTTCCAATGAACTCTTCTTCGGTGATTGATCTTCCGAGTGCGCTCACTATGCCTGTGGTCATGGAGCCGACCAGTCCATACGGGTTTCCAATTGCTATGACCATGTCGCCAACTTTCAGCGTCGAGGAGCTGACGACTTCGAGAGGCCTAAACTCACTTGCGTTCGCGTCAATTGTGACGACTGCCAAGTCAGCATATGGATCCGTTCCCCTGACTGTGGCAGCATAGCCGTTGCCGTTTGAGAATGTTACACTCAATGCTGTTGCGGCATGAACAACGTGGTTGTTCGTGATGGCGACCATTGTGCCTGAATAGTTGATTATGAAGCCGGAGCCTTCGCTTACCTCGGTGGGTGTTGTGGCGCGGATGAAAACCACTGAATCCTTGACCTTCTCGTATAGCTCTGCTAGGCTGGTGCCATTTTCATAGATGGTGACGTTTTGGTTGTAGACTGTCTGGTTTCCTGAAAGCCTTGAAACCCTGTTCTGAAGTCCCACAATTTCGCTCTGCAGATCAGTGATCTGTCGGTAGGTTATGTAGGCTGTCACCAATCCCCCAATGACTAATCCGAAAGCAAGAGTCAATGCTATAAAGGATGTAGAAAACCTGAATGAGTGTCTATCATATTCGCTCATGCTTTCACCTTTGCTAGGCGACAATCAAGTTTCTCGCAGAAATAAGAGTTGCGCAGATTTTGTCTATTCGCTAAGAAACTTCGTAAGGACCAGTAAAGCGATGATTAAAGTGGCCACAATTGCAGCGTAGAATGGATAGCTTGGTGAAGCTGCAAACAAAACGCCTCCAACATAAGGTGCTATGATCGAAGTGAACATGGCAACAGTCTGAGGGATTGAAATCCAGCGAGCTCTGATTCGCTCTGGGGCTAAAGGTCCGATGATAGCGCCCATTAAAGACCAAATTGTGTACGAAGCGCCCGCGAGAAAAGACACGAATATCAGTGCGTAGAAGCTTCTGAATGATAGGAAAAGAATCAAGTAAAGACTGCAGAGCATCATAGTTGCAGCGAGGGCATAGGACTTTTTCCACTTGTCTCCAATTCTGCCTAGAAGAATGCCCCAGACCGCTGACGCAAAGAAGCACACTGAACCCAGAACGCCAATCTCAAAATCACCGTAATGACCTTCATTAGCGAGAAACTGTGGGACAAAAGGTCTGAACATCATCACGGTAAACATTATCAGAGCAAAGAAGACCGACAGCGACAGAAGCTTACGCTGCCTTAGGAGCCCAAAGAAGGAAGGTTGATCTTCTCTCTCCTTTTCAACGGAACGTGAGACGCGTTGACTTCTGACGAACAACAAGCACAAACAAGCCAGACTGTAAAAGACCATAGCAAAGAAGAAAACGAACCGCATGCCTACCAAGTCAGCCAAATAGCCGCCTATTGCTGGAGAAAAAACGTAGCCAAGGGACCATGCGGCGGAAATCGTCGTGAAAGTCAGAGTCATCCGGCTTTTGTCAGCCGTGCCCACAATGTACGCTGTGGTTGTTGGTCCCCCAAGCCAAACGCCCCATAGGATCATTCCGGGTATCGCTTGAACCCAGTTGCCTGCAAGTGAAAAGATCAGGGGTGCAGGTATCCATGCCACCCATCCAGCGATCATGATTTTCTTGCGGTCGTATTTGTCAGCAAGCATGCCTGCCAACAGCAATGATGAAGCTGCAAGGAGGCCCGTAATAGCGTAGAGTATTCCCACTTGGACGGAGTCTGCCCCAAGTCTTTTAGATAGATAAACCGGCAAAAGATAAGAGTAGAGTCCGTCACCGAAAGCTCCGACCAAGTTGCAGGCAAACAGCAGTCTTAAGTCTCTGTTAAGCACTTCGAACGGAAATCCTAGACTCAGAAGCTTGTGGTTTCTCGTCAGAGTCAAGTCTCAGCCTCAGCAGTGACAAGCAAGATAAGTCAATGTTTATTATCAGTTTTGTGATAAGCAGAAACATCTGTTCATGTCTTGGCAGCGATCTCTTCCAAAAAACTTTCAGGCGGGTTTTCAACTTTGGTTTCGACTATTTTCTCCTGTCAATCAGGTCCAGCGCCTCTGGTCCAGTGCCAACTAGCGTGACTGGAATGCCAGTTTGCTCTTCTATTTCTTTTATAAACTGCTTTGCGTCTTTTGAAAGATCCTCAAACGCCTTTGCGCCTTTGCACTGAGGATACGCACAATCGAGCTTCGTCACTGCCGCCTGTGTTGCGCCGTTGATTTCCGCGGCTTTCTTTGCCAGCTCAAAGTTGAATGGCGCTGAACGGCGGTCACGGCCCGTTCCAGATGCAGTTTCGAACCATCCGCGTCTGATGGCTTCCTCTTTGGATATCTGTCCAGGCAATGGTCCTGTGCCAACGCGAGTCACGAACGACTTGAACACGACTATCACCTCGTCAACGCTTGTCGGACCCACACCTGCTTCAGAGCATATTGCTGACGCGCTTGTATCCCGTCCTGTCACGTACGGATACGTTCCGTGGAAAAGTGAAAGCATCAAGCCTTGAGTTCCTTCCAGAAGGACTTTCTTGTCAGCGTCTATGGCTTCGTTTATTTCCTCCGCTACGTCGGCCAGATAGGGCTTCAATTCTGGTATGTCTTTTGCGACTTTTGCCGTTCTACGGACACGCTCTTCAATGGCTGGTCCGACGCCCCAGCCTGTTGTGCCTAAGCCTTTCAGGTGCGCACTTGACTTGTCTTGAGCGGAGTGTTTCTCTTCTATTATGGACGCTTGATTGTCGACGCCGATGCGGTTTTTGACACCTGTTTCTTCGACCTCTTTGAGGAACTGCCCAACGTGAACGTTTGAGCCCGCGCCCACAAGCAATCGGCATTTGTCATAGACAAAGCCGCCTGGCACCATGTGCAACGCGTACCGTTTGCCCTGATACCAGATCGTGTGCGCAGCGTTGACTGATCCTGTTCTCACGCAGAAGTTCAGTTTGTCTTTCAGGGCTAAGTAAGAGATTATCTTTCCTTTGCCTTCGTCTCCCCAGAAAGCTCCAGCTATGACTGTGCAGGGCATTTTTCCACCGCTGAATGAGTCTGCATGAGTTTATATAAGGTTGATTGCCAGTTTCATGTTAAACACATTATCGTCACTTGTTCGATGGAAAAGCTTAAGGAGAAGCCTTGGAGCGGGCTTTAGCTTCCTTGTCTATCTTTTCTAGAAGTCTGACTACGCTCTTGCCTTTTTTTTCCAGTTCATTCTTTGAGACAGTTTTTCCCAGTGGACAAAGGTAGTCAACGATAACGCCGTCCTCTTCGCTGTAAACCACTGGGTAGATCTGGCAACCTTGAGGTCTGAGCCTGTAAATCTTGCATCGTTTGCTTTTGCGATCATAGAAAACACAGTATCCCCGGTTGTTTCGGAGTTGCGCGTAGCCTTTCCTGTAGTAGCAGACGAAGCTTTGCTTCTCGTAACCTGCTTTTTCCAAGCGTCTTATATCCGCGTTGGAAAGTAGCATTTCGGTTTCTGTGCAGCATAGACCACAATGCGAACAGCGCATGACTTACTTTGGGCAAGTCTTTTCTATTCTGGCTTTCGCTAGCGCTCCGTTTGGTTTTCTATCCGCCTGCTGGAAAAAGGCTCAGGTTTAGCAGTTCGGCCCACGCGATGGTTCTTAAGGGCACTGTGAACACATTTCGATTGCCGTAGGTCACGCATTTGATGAATGTGTGTTTTTCGAACTCGTCTCTTTGGATTTCTGCGAGTCTCACGTTTACTATCACTGAACCGTCCTTCAGGTGAAGGTTGACGTTTCTTCCCACGAAAGATCTGGCCGTGTTGATGGTGAATCCATCCATGTTCTTCACCACTCCACATCTTTCTCGGCTATTCGACTCCAGCAGCGCCTGCAAATGGGTCTCCTTTCTCCCCTGAACTGGATGTAAACTTCAATATCGCTGCTTTTGCAGTCGTCATGCCATGGGTTTCTACATCGTTCCATAAGCGCAAACCTCTGGTACCCTTGCACTCAGCTTTTTCTGCATTTAAGGCGCTCTGTGAAACGACAGCTTCGTGGTGTGGGGAGAGACGAGTTAAAGTAAATGGCTACGGGACCGGCGCATGTTGTTCTTTGAAGAACAGGTGTATAGAGAGAAACGCTGAATGCAATGGGAACTGACGAACAGAATGTTCTTCCTTCTTGTTCTTCTTGTTCGTGACAGAGGTGGACGACTAGTAAAAGCCTTTGGAAGCCATGTTTGAGTTATGAGTTTGCATGTCGTTTTCCGGAATTCTGTCTGTGTAATAGAACAAGAACAGTTCTAGGTCTTTTCCAGAGTCTGTTGTTCTAGGTGAATTGATTTCGGAATGTCTGTGCGGGTCATCCTGAGAATCTCAATTGAGATGCGCAGATACCTTGTGTCAAGCCCTAAGTGATCTTCAATTCGTGAAATAATGCATGAGGCTTTTATACAGAAATCGCCCTTATCAGAAGACCAGGCAGAGCCTATGGATCCCCTTCTCTCTCCTCAGGTTAATCTCGCTATACAAGTCATTATTCTCTTCGTGCTCTTTGCTAGCTTGGCACTTAAAGGAAAACGGAAATATATCATGCACGGAGTCACTATGCTGATTGGTGTTATACTGAACGTGATTTCTTTCTTGCTGGTCATGCTGCCCTCCCTTCTTAGCTTGGAGATTGTAAGAACAGATCCTCTTAGCATGATATCGATATTCAGCATATTGCATGGAAGCTTGGGCGTGATCACAGGGGTCTTTGCTCTGTGGCTGGTTGGCTCATGGCATCTTCAGTCTTCAACTGCGAACTGCATAAAGAGGAAGAAAATGATGCGGACGACTTTGACTCTGTGGCTGGGTGTGCTCTTTCTGGGTTTCGTATTGTACTATTTGCTGTACGGGTTCTAACGCAGTGCTGTCTTGCTAGAATTGGGAATATGGTAAACGCATATATTTGATCTTGCGAAAAATAATCCGTTGGTGAAAGTGGCTTGAGCAAACTCTTGATGGTAGTCGTTTTGGCAATGTTGTCACTGGCGAGTTTCTGCTTAACAAAACCAGCATCGGCAATAGTCCCGGAAATCCGAAATGTCGTTCCGTATCCTGTCGATAGTAGTACATATCTGAATGTCACAGTCTATCATACTCCCGAGATATCAACACATTACGTGAATGTGATCATGGTAACGATGGACACAAACTCAGGCAGTCTCACCATAGGTGTACAGAATCTGAACCCCGATGACACTTTCTTTGTTCAATACGATCTTGGACCAATCTCAGGGACTCCAACTGTTCATGTTGAAGCTCACTGTATTGTAAATGGGTGGAGCGTCGAGTGGATAGGTCCCGTGCCAGAGTATTCGACACCTGCATTGATGTTGGCAATGGTGTTTGCTCTGTCGGCTGCAATTCTGGCATTTCACAGAATCAAACGGCACATCCATAAATGATCCTGTTTTCTTCTCTGCGTTCATAGCTGGATTATCTCAGGGGTAACGTTGTGCTTTGTTACCTTTAGCAGAGCCACGCTTGGCTTGATGATGAACGGTGGAATGGGGTTTGTCGGGCTGCCAGGATTGATGAAGAGAGTGTCTCCGTCCCATTTCACGCTGGAGTTGTGGGTATGCCCGTGGACCAGCACATTGAACTCGTTCTGTTTGGCGATGGAGCGCATCTTTCCGATTCCGAAATGCACTCCTGGGTCGTGTATGACGCCGATTTTCCAGTCAAAGATCTTGAAGGAGTTCAGTCTTGGCAGATTCTCTCTGACGTCAGAACCGTCTAGGTTTCCGCATACAGCCAAGACCGGTGCGATCTGCTCCAGCTCATCGATGACTGATAGCTGCACAAGGTCGCCAGCGTGAACTATGAACTCGGCGTTTTCGAAAATCTTGAAAATCTGCTTTGGCAAGTATCTTGCGCGAACAGGTATGTGCGTGTCCGATATCAGGCCTACGATCTTGGAGGAACCGTACTCTGGAAGCTTGGGAAGAATCTGAGACTGCTCGCTGGTCATTTAAAGCCTCTTTTCATTGCATCATGGTGCTTTACTGAGATAAGAATGCAGGACACAAGATAAGCATTTCAAATACTGATGCTGAGACCTGATTGATGTTTTTCTTTTCCGTACTCGCACGCTTTTTGACATTCCATGCACATCAGATGAGAGTTTCTTGAAAGAGACGGCTCATATTTCGCTAGGACCTTATTGTGTTTTGATGTGCTTTCATCGATAAGATGAATCCCAACCAAGCATTTCTTGTCATCTACCTTGTAAGGGTTCAAGGCACCCGCTGGGCAAGCTTTGACGCAGTTTTCGCAGTCGCCGCAAAGGTCCTTCTCGAAAGGCTTGTCTGGAATCATCTCGGCATTCGTCAGAATAGGAGTAAGCCTTATCCACGGGCCAAAGACTGGGCTTACAATCAAGGCGTTCTTTCCGTAATTCCCCAAACCAGCCAGCTGAGCCAAACGTTTGCAGGATAGCGAATAGGCAGCAAGAGCCTTGTAGCTCTTCTTTTCCAAGCACTCAATTATCGTCCTCTCCAAAATACCGAGCGGAAAATATTCAGGATAAACCCATCTGTCGCCTTTCCTGATCGCCAATTCAAGCATGTCATCCCAAATATGGTAGCCCATCACAACAATTGACCTTGCGTCAGGCATTAGCTCACAAGCTTTCTTCGTGTATTCTTGAATTTTCCAGCCAATCCATACTGGTGGCAGAGCGTCAATAGCACCGGCAGAAACGATACCGACCACGCTGGCTCCAGAGTCTAGGGCAAGGTCTTTGACTTCAGCAGTAAGCTTCTTGGCTTCAGAACTGGCCTTCAAGGTTTAGTACTCCATTTCCATTTCCGTCAAAGGTAAACTTAAGATTTTACACAGTTCAATCTCTCAACAGTATAAGGAATAAAGTCTTAAGCAAAACAGGCGTTATATGCCTAGCACAAGGTGAGCTCTTCGAAATGTGTGCGAAACTACTGAAGGAAATTCGAGAAGAGGTCACAGACTTTCTGAGCGGCCTCATCCGCATAGATACCACAAACCCTCCGGGGAATGAGACAGCTGCCGCAAAATACACGGCGAAAGCTCTGGAGAAAGATGGCTTCGAATGTGAATTGTTCGAGTCTGCGCCAGGCAGAGGCGACGTCGTTACGCGCCTTAAGGGCAAAGGCGGAAAGCCGAATCTGCTTTTGCTGTCTCACCTTGACGTCGTAGCCGCAAACCTGAAGGAATGGAGTGTAGAGCCGTTCAGCGGCAAGGTCAAAGATGGTTTCGTCTGGGGTCGAGGCGCACTAGACATGAAGGGCATGACTGCCATAGAGGTCATGGCGCTTAAACTTCTGAAGAGGAATGGCGTGAAGCCGAGAGGCGATGTGATCTTGGCTGCAACGGCTGACGAGGAGAAAGGCGGGGAAGCAGGGGCAGGCTGGCTCGTCAAGAATCACCCTGAGAAGGTTCAAGCTGACTACGTGCTCAACGAGGGCGGGGGCATGGCGATTTCAGTGGACGGCAAGAACATGTATACCGTGCAGACCGCGGAGAAGGGAATCCACTGGTTCAGAGTCAAAGTGAAGGGCACACCTGGCCACGGTTCTGTTCCAGGCGGAGCAGACAACGCAATTATGCGCCTCAACAAGGTCATTGACAAACTTGGCAATTATCGCTCAAAGATTGTGCTCATCCCAACCGTTAAGCAGTATTTGACAGAACTGACTAATACGGACAAGAATTTGCGACAGAATCTGACACCTTTGCTTCAGAATCCTGAGAAGGCTGACCAAGTACTGGACAAGCTGGCGCGGCGGGACAACTACTTGGCTGAGGAGATTCGTGCAAGGCTAAGAATGACAGTCACACCCACGATGATTCGCGGTGGGGTCAAAGAGAACATAATTCCGTCTGAATGCGAAGCCGTTTTTGATTGTCGAGTGCTTCCTGGGCAGAGTCCTTCACAAGCTATGATTGAGATCAAGGGATTGCTGAAAGATGTAGGATTGGACAAACTAGAGTTCGAAACGATTCAGGCCAATGAGCCAACCGAGTCTTCCATGAACACGCCACTTTACGAACTGATCGTGAAAGTCATGAAAGAGTTCGAGCCTAACTGCAGCGTTGCGCCTGTGATGCTTACGGGAGGAACTGACTCGCGTTTCTTCCGCCACATGGGCAGTGCGTGCTATGGTTTCCATCCTGTGCGACCTGAAACTTCATACTCAGAGATGCAGAAAACGATTCACGGTATAGACGAGCGCATATCAATAGAAAACCTAGTGTTCGGGACAAGCATCCTATACTCGATAATTGAGAGGTTCATGACCTGACCAGTGAATCTATAAATACTTGATCGAATGGATTCCTTACGTGCATTCTGAAAGGAGGCCTTGAGGTTGACTGCAATAGACGTTGGAAGAATCTGTGTCAAGCTGTTGGGTCGAGAGGCTGGAGGAAAGTGCGTAATAGTTGACGTGGTTGACAAGAGTTTTGTGCTAATAACTGGTCCAAAGAAGGTTACTGGTGTTAGGAGACGCAGGGTCAACATCAATCATGTTGAGCCCTTACAGGACAAGATCGGGATCAAACGCGGAGCATCTGACGAGGAAGTCTCCGAAGCGCTGAAAGCTGCTGGCAAACTCGAATCGATTGCTCAGATGGTCAGACCTGCTTTCGCCTAGATTGTCCCTTTCTTGAGCCATGACGTATTGACATCATCGCTGTTAGCCTTTTTCGGTATTTTGGATACTGGCAGTTACAGATTCTAGGACTGCCGAAGGAGAAGGAAAATTTTTATTGTAGAGTCAAATCGATCATTAAAGCGTAGGGAATACATTTGTTAGTCTTAAGTAGCTAGGTGAGAATGAGTTGAAAAGAATCGCTTTAGCGAATGTTGCTGTAATCTTACTTCTTCTGTTTCCAATGCTGAGCGGCAATCTTGCTGTCTTGAACTGTTATCCTCCAGCGACGCGAGAATCCCTCATTGACACTGAAACAGGAAACGTGCCTGGATCCCGAAATGCTTCCAACTACGCAGACGCTAATTCCTTTAACACTTCTTTTTCCGTTCCTCAACCCATCTCAGGAGCTGCAAAAGTCCTCATGGTACCAGTGAAATTCTCTGATTTCTCGAACATCACCGACATCAAGCGATACATTGTGTATTCAGAATTGTCACCGTTGAGTTCTTATTATTATGAAGTATCTTATGGAATGTTGTCTTTGGATGTTCACTACTTCATGGATTGGTTTACGTTGCCAAGCACAAGAGCCTATTACGGTGGCGACAGTGGGTCAACGCACGATGTGAATTGGTGGCAGTTTGTTATTGATTCAATCAGCGCTGCAGACCCGTATGTCAATTACAGTGACTTCGAATATCTGCTTCTGGTGCATGCTGGCAACGATCAGGCTGAATCAGGTAATCTTGATGATCTATGGTCCAAAGCCTCGCTTGGCAAATGGTACTTCAGCAACGACGGCGGTGTCAACCTTGGCATCGCGGTCTTGGCAGAGACTGATCCATATAACGTGTTTGCCCACGAGTTCGGGCACAATCTCGGACTGCCAGACTTGTACGACTATACTTATAGAGAGGAGTTTGCTGGCAAATGGAGTCTCATGGATATGGGAGTCTGGCAACCGATCCCCTCAAGCATTATGGCTCCTGAGAAAATCTGGCTAGGATGGATTCAAAATAACAACGTATCCATCGTCAATACTGGCCAAATATTCAATGTCACAATCTCAAAACTAGAAGCACCAGGCCAAACACTCGCAGTGAAGATACCGCTCCTCTCAACCTACTACACTGTTGAATACAGAAGGCAAATCATGACAGACAGGGCTATTCCGATGGAAGGCGTTACGATAAGCTACGTTGACGAACATCTCAATTCTGGAGAAGGAATAATAAAAGTCATGGATGCGAAACCGGGCCCGAGGGGTCTTGACGATGCAGCATTTACTTCTGGGATGCGATTCGTGGATTTGGCCAACGAGGTGGCAGTCAAAGTATGGTCTTTGTCTGAAGATACCGCAGAGGTTATGGTGCAGAAGGGCTTCGCTGACCTTCTCATTCAAGGTGTTGAATTCGTCGGCGACGCTGTTGAGGGCAAAGAAACATACTTCGACGTACACGTGAGAAATGATGGTGTAACGCCCTCCAATTCCGCTTTGGTATCGATGAGCATTAACGGGACCGAATTTCAGAATAGGACATTACCTTCAGTGAATCCCAGTTCAACGGTTACCATTGAATTCGGGCCGTGGAGTGCAAAGGCGGGAACAAACCAGATCAGAGTCCTTGCAGACGTCTCTGATGACGTTGTTGAAAGCAACGAGACTAACAATGACATGTTGTCCACTCTCAATGTCTCAGAACGTCAAGTGGTTATCGATGACACTGAAGTCAGTACGCAGAGAGCTGGTGTCAATACTAGCCAAGGCATATTTATCCACGGTAGCTGGAGCAATGACGGCTCAGACGTTGTTGATGGAGCGTTATACGTCAATGGCACCGCTTACTTGACCAACTCCACAGGCTGGATCTCCTTTGCAACAAGCTCCTCGACCGTTGGTAGCGCACTTTGGCACGTTACAGGCGTGAATGCAGACGGGATTTTGTCTTGGCGACAAATATCACCAGACCCATGTATTGTTTGGGACACCCTAGAAGTGTATGATTACGGCGTGTCCAAGAACAGATGCGATGTCAATTCAACTCAGACAATTTGGGCCAGATTGCGATACAGTTATGATGCGAGAGCCTTTGACAATTCGACTGGAGTTCTTTCGATTGATGGAAAAGCAGCAGAATGGAACGCGACTAGCGGCTACTGGTTCGTTACAGATTCCCGGCACAGTGTTGGCCAACACGACTATGCAGTCCCTTCAGGATTCACAGACAAGTTTTATGGCCTTTCAGTTCTTGCCAACACGATGAGCCTATTAATAATCTGGGACAGAGTCTCGGTCACGGTTTCCGTCATTGACCAAAGGATAGATGTTGGCTCAGCTGCCAAGGTTGAAATCTATGGAGTGTATCAATATGATTTCGCGGTTTGGAATGGGACGGCGATGGTCAATGATACGCTGACGAAGAATGATGTTGGTTCATTCTCTTACACAGTTGCCTCGATAACTGATCCGGCGTACGGGCTTCGTTATTTTGAATCAAACAGCTTCACCTTGGTTTTTGATCGTGTTCTGTTTGCGCTAACGGTGTCCGAAAATAGAATTGACGTTGGTAGCAATGCCGAGATTATGGTTTCAGGCAAGTACGAATATGACCTGTCTGACTGGGCAGGAACATACGCTCTGAATGATTCCTTAAGAAAAGCTACTGTTGGCAAATGCGGATTCAAGATCGTTTCTTTTTCTGATCCAAAGTTCAACTTGACAGCATTCAGATTCAACGATGTTTCAGTGATTTGGGATGAAGTCAACATAGTTCTCTTTGCTACGGATGAACGAACCAACGTCGGGTCTAAGGCTTCGGTCGGCTGGACAGCTAAATACGCATATGATGGCGAAGCATTCGCGGGGAATGTCACGCTCGATAACTCCCTCACAAGAGATGCCGTAGAAAAGGTCACGTACAGTGTCAAGAGTATTTCAGATCCGCTATACGATTTGACGGCTTTCACCGCTAATTCCGTGGAGATTATCTTTGACAAACTAGTCTGTAACGTAAAGGCTGACACCCTGATGCCTGGGAAAGTGGTGCTGGAGGTCAATGTCGCCTATCAATATGATGGACTTCCAGTGACAGACGCAAACGTATCCGTTGGTTCTAATCGGGCCGAAAACATGGGGAACGGGAAATACATGATGACATTTCCTGAGTGGAGTCCCTACCGAACTATTGACGTCAACATAACCCGTTCTTCTTTAGTTAGCAATTCATCCCAGTCATTCTTCCTGATCGGCAACACTGCTTTCTTAGGATCAATAACGATTATGGTGATTATCGCATGTCTTGTTTTGGCAAGGCACAGAAAAGCTGCAAGAAAGGCTCCAACGCTATCTTCATAATGCATGTTCAGAAACCCTGAATTTAAACTCTTATATTCCTAAGCCTTTCTCTAATTGCAGAGGTTGAAGTCACAGCTATGCCCAGAAGCGTTGCTCCATGGGAAATCGAACGAAAGCTGATCGCGAAGGCTGAGGACAAGACAAACCCCAAGTATGGTCACAAGCCTGAAGGCAGGCCAGCTGAGGAGTACATCCGCTACGGTGTTGTCAACTTAGACAAGCAGGCTGGTCCGACAAGTCACGAAGTGGCTGCTTGGACGAAGCGTCTCCTCAAGCTTCAGGCAGTCGGTCACGGCGGGACTCTAGAGGCTTAGCCCATAGCCAGAGAAATCCCAAAGTGACTGGCGTTCTGCCCATTACGCTAGAGGATTCTACGAAGGTTGTTCAGGCTTTGCTTCACAGCGGCAAAGAATACGTCTGCGTCATGAGACTGCACTCGGACGTGAAAGAGGAATCTGTTCGGAACGTTCTTGCGCAGTTTGAAGATGTGATTTATCAGAGACCGCCGCTGCGGGCTTCGGTCAAGCGTCAACTGCGGACACGGAGGATCTATTATCTCGAGTTTCTTGAGATGGACGGGCGTAATGTGCTTTTTAAGGTTGGCTGCGAGGGTGGTACGTATATTCGTAAGCTGTGTTTTGACGCTGGCGAGGTCTTGGGTTGTGGGGCGCACATGCAGGAGCTTCGAAGAACGAGGGCTGGACCATTTGTCGAGGGCGCTGAAGGCTTTGTCACTTTGCATGATGTGGCTTACTGGCTTAAGGAATGGGAGACGACAAAAGATGAGAGGCTTTTGAGAAAGTTTATTCAACCTATGGAAACTTGCTTGGCTTTGGTTCCGAAGATCTACGTTAGGGATTCGGCAGTTGACGCTGTCTGTCACGGTGCGAACCTTACGGCGCCTGGCATTGTGTCGTTTGAAACAGGCATAAGCGAAGGCTCAATGGTTGTCATTCTTAGTCTGAAAGGTGAAGCCGTTGCATTAGGCAAGGCAGTTGTCACTTCAGAAGCTATTGAAAAGATGGATCATGGCGTCGTCGCTTTGGCCAAACGTGTTTTGATGCCCAGAGGCACTTATCCGAAGTGTTGGAAGAGCGGCGAAGGCTGAAATGGCTAGAAAGGCGGACAGGGCGGAGCACTATTTTAGTGCTCAGCCGAAATCAAGGCCTAGATACGGCTTGATTCGAGCGAATCTGAGAGGGAAAGCTTTTGAGTTCCTGACAGCTTCGGGCGTGTTTTCTATGGCGCATGTTGACTTGGGCACGAGGCTCTTGATCGAGTCCATGATCTTGCCCGAGAAAGGCGATGCCTTAGACATTGGCTGCGGTTACGGCGCGGTTGGGATTGCGGCTGCAGTTTTCAATCCAGACCTGTATGTTTTCATGGTGGATGTGAATATGCGGGCCGTTTGGCTTGCCAGACAGAATATAGCCAGAAACTGCTTGAGCAACGCTGAAGCGAAACGCGGCAACCTGTATGAACCCGTTGAAGGTTTATCATTTGATTGTATACTTACGAATCCGCCTGTGAGCGCAGGGATGGGAACTGTACGGGCAATGATATGTGAGGCACCTCAGCACATGTGTGATGGGGCTTCGTTTCAGATGGTTTTGAGATCGAAGATTGCTGGCAAGAGGCTTTGCACGTTTTTTGAGGAGACCTTTGGGAACTTCGATGTGCTGGCGAGGGAGAGCGGTTATCGCGTTCTGATATCAAGGAAATGTTAATCTAAGTCTCTTCTGCGGTCATCTTGTCTACGAGTTTTCTCACGATCGGAATGGCCAGCAGGCTCGTCGGCAACCCTACGACGAAACCTATCACGAATCCTCCGAGAAATCTTTCAAAGAAACCTGATGTGAATCCCGTCATTATTGCAGTCATGGTAAACGTCATCGAGAAAGACATGGCTAACGTCATAAACATGGCAGACAGCACCGTTGAGTATTTTCTGCTGATTCTTATGAAAATCGCCACCTACGTGTGTTCTAGGATATGTGATGAAACATTAAGTCTTTGCTGAGGCACATGTAAGCGCTTTTAGACCAAGAAGGGCAAGTTGGATAGACTAGGATACGTGATAGACAATTGTGCTCCTTACCATCCTGACGATTAGAAGAAATGAAGTTCCTTTGGCTGATCTGCCATTTAGGGCTTAGAAACCCATAATAAATCAGAGAGCTTGAATTAACTGGAAAACACGTAAGCCGGGGTACCCTAGCTCGGTAGGGGGCAAGCCTGGAGACAATGCGAATTGCCTAACAGCTTGTGGCCTCTCGGGGCCTCGTGGGTTCAAATCCCACTCCCGGCGCCAAAGCTTAAGCCTAGATTACTGTTTGAACTGTGGAATCCATGTCGCGTCTCATAGATAGGAGACTGGGATGAAAAGTATTGTAGCACCATCGATTTCTGTTTTGTCCCAATAATTTTTGGTGACTACAAGTGCCTTTTTTATCTTGTAGGATTTGATGAAGCTTCTCAGGCCTCGTGAGATCTTGGGCTTTTTGAAGGTTTGGTATTTGACCTCTATCGGCACTATTTCCTCTTCTGTTCTGAGTACAAAATCGACTTCAGCTTTTGCTACGGTTCGCCAATAGTTTATGGTTGCATCTGGAAAACTGCGTTTCAGACTCAGAAAAACCTGATTCTCTATCAAGGCTCCACTGTCAGTTCTTTTTTCGAGAGAGTTGAAGTTATCTATGATGTGATTTCTAAGACCTAGATCGTAGAAGTACACCTTTGGGACTTTTCTCAACTCTGTCAATGGGTTCCTATAGAATGGTTGGACCAACTTTATTATGTATGTTTCTGACAGTATCGAGAGTATTCTCTTCAGTTCCTTGTAGTAAACTTCACAGGCTGAGCAAAGCTCATTGTAGTTTATCATGTTTCCAATAAGCACTGCCAGGGCTCTGACGACATGCCTATATTTCGTGGCGTCAGAAACCCTGAGAAACCCCACTACGTCTTTCGAGACGTACGTATCGTAGATGTTTTTCAGTATCATTCGTTTGGTCTCAGGGTCTTCTGCTTTGACGACTGCTGGATAACCACCGAAGGTTATATATTGACCAAAAAGAGGGCTAAACTCCTTCAGGAATAAGTCTTCTCTAATCTCAATCTCGCCGCTCAACACGAATTTGGTGATCTTCTTGTTCTCCTCTTCGTAGATCTTCGCCAATCTCGGATTCTTTGCTGTAAGGACTTCATGGAAACTGAATGGGAATAGCTCAAAGAAGAACACTCTTCCAACTAGAAACTTTGCCATGGCTCCGCTGAGCTCTAATGACGAGCTACCGGTGACGACAAACTTGACACTGTCGAAAATGTCATACAGCAGTTTAAGCTTCTTTCCAGGCTCTTTCGTGTAATGATATTCGTCCATCAAAAAACAGTGCCTGCCTTCCTTTATCAGGAAGCTCTTGACATATTCTTTAGCATTCGCTTCGAAAGACTCGAGAACATCAGGATCTTCAAAATTCAAGAAGACCGTGTTTGTTCCCTTCTTTTTCAAAGCATCTTCAAGAATTCTTAGCAGGGTCGTCTTACCGCTTTGTCTTGGACCTTTGATCGCATAGGCTTCTCTTCTGTCAATCCATTTCAGCAGTTTTGCCTCGATGTCTCGTGGGAAAATTGATTCTCTTTCCACAATAACATTAGTAAAATTCACAGGATTTAAATTTTGCTAATGTAATCCATGATGTCTAGGTTCAAGTCCTAATCTTAGCAGCGACAGTGCGTTTTCATGCGGCTTCAGACCAGACAATCGCTCGTTTCCTCTTTCGAAGAGCAAGTGTCGTTGCCGCTACGCCGATTGAGGTCAGCATGAAAATGCTCCAGTTGAATTCTGAGATTATAGGTGTTTTGCCAACGACTTCATCAAACGTTGACCCTGAGCCATCCTTTGCTTGAATGACAAGGGTATCGTTGGAGAAGATGTCCACTAAGACAAAATTGTATCTACTCTCGGAGCTGGCGGTCCACCAGCTTGTTCCGTTTAGATGTAGCGGCGCTCCCCAGCCTCCTGAAACTAGGTACATTGTTCCGTTCGCGTAGGACTCCTGTGGGGATGTTTTCGATGCTGTGTAGCTGATAGGCTTTGAGCGTTCATAATCGTGGTCGTGTCCGCTGAATACTATGTCAACTCGATACTTATCAAACAGCGGGCACCAGTATTGCTGTGCTTCTGTCCATGAGCCATGCGGTCCTGAAGAGAAAAGCGAACTGTGGAATATGACGAATTTCCGTGTGCAGTTCTGGTGAATTGCCAAATCGTCATCCAGCCATTGGAGCTGGTCGCCTGAGACGTTGGTCTCGCTGTTCAGAACCGTGATGTGCACGTTGTTGCCCCAGTCGAGCGAGTACCATTGCTCATTGTTTGGCAGTGCAAACTGTTCATAATAAGCGGTGACGTTTGCTTCGTGGTTGCCAAGGCTGGGCACTATTGGGATCGTTTGATTGTCCGTTCCAACCCAATAGGATTGCAGACTTGCCAGCATGTTGTCCCATTCGGCCTGATTGGCACCTGACTCGACCATGTCTCCGCCGAATAGCACGAAGCTTGGGTCAAACTGGCTCATGGCTCTTGAAATGATGTCCCGCTGAGAAGGGTTGCTTCTGCAATCTCCCCCGACCACAAACCGTATGCGAGAAGGCCCAATTGGCGCTGTGTGGAAGCTTCGTTAGCTGCTGTATCCTCCTTGTTCCCCTCCGCACACGAAATAGTACGTTGTGTCTGGCTCCAACCCTGTTAGTTCAACGTCGTGTATGTGTCCTGAAGCTCCTGAGTACGTGTGCGCTGTCCCTGTGGTCGAGTATACGTATAGTGAGCGGTTTCCGTTTCGTGGAACCGTGTCATACGCGACAATGTCTCCTGAGTCAGAGTAGCTTGTTTGCCAAGTTATGGCTATAGTCCTTGACGTGTCGCTTTGTTGCCAAGTCAGATGGATGTGAATCGGCAGGCCCAAGGTTTCAGTGGCGTTCACTTTAGAGGGCAAGAATGCAACCAGGGAAAGCGCGACTAGAATTACATCAGCTAGCAAGTAGTAGCTCTGTGATCTGGTCATGGGCGGTCATCACACGCAATAAAGAACCCGTCAGGGACGTTTTCCTTGAAACCTAGATGCCGTCGCTTTCATATAATCCTTTCATGATAGGATAGAGAACTTCGAATAGCACAGCTTGGGTCGCTCAAGATAGGTTAATATGCTGCGGTGCAATTTACTCTGTAGAAGCGAGATTTTCGCGAGTAAAATCGAGACAACAACTGTTTGCGTTTTACTTCAAGATTAATCAAGCTAACGAAAATTCGAGGTGAAATGAATGTTGAAACAAATAGAGTCGAATCAAGCATCGACTACCCAAGTGAGGTCTCGAAGAACTGAAGACCTCTTTGAACTCAGACAATGGGTAGCTCACGTGATCGAAGATGCTGAAAAAAACGGTGACACACGAAGGAAAGCCAAATTCCTTGCTCTAAAAGCTGAACTTTAAGCATGACTTGAGTCAGTAAGCATAGAGCGCAATAAACAACCTTTTTTTCTGTCATTATCTAGGTTACAGTCTCAGAGTGCACGTTAGATCCTTGAGGAGCTCGACTTTAAGGACAAGCTTAAATTACCTGATTTTCATTGAAGCCTAATCGTGAACATCAAAATAATCATAATAGGCGCAATCGCAATAATCATTCTGTTCTTCTTCGGCTTGATATTCACGCTTGCCTCAGTCTATGCTCCAACAAGATTAGTCGTTGCCGCACTGTTTTTTGCCGTCGGGTTCGGAATCGTCTACTACATAAGTAGGAAGCCTAAGACCATAATCCAGAAGCTTGAAGTTTCCGGAGAAATGAAGTCAGTCTCGCTCAAGTGCCCAAACTGCAGCGCTTCTGTTGACGCTAACCAGATAAAGATCGTGTCCGGAGTGCCCTATGCAACGTGCCCATATTGTGGACACTCTTTCGAGGTGGCAGAGGAGCCGAAATGGTGAAGAGCCATTCTCTTATGCTCGTATTGGCTGCTTCACTCCTTCTGATGGCTTTCATAGGCAGTACGCTGGCGTGGACTGGAACCTACCATCTCGACAAAGAATGGGTGAAAATCTGGATAAACCAAGACGGAACCATTGATCTTTTCTACAACATAACCATAACGCTTGATTCAGGCGACAACATAAACTTCGTAACAGTCGGACAGCCAAACGGAGACTTCACGCTCGGAGAGGCTTTCGACCAATACAGCCACACACTAGCCACAGAAGACACAAGCCAAGGAAGTCAATACCAAGCCAAAGTGAGCTTGAACCAGCCGCTGACTGCAGGCCATTCAATCTGGTTCACGCTTCTGACGAACGTTGCTAACATGATATACAACGACTCCGCAATGAATCCGGGCAACTTCGGCATGCAGTTCATTCCATCATGGTACCCAGTAACAATCCAGGATCTCAGAGTCTCAATCGTTCTGCCTCCAGGCGTCACTCAAGACGTGATAAGAACACAACGAGACTATGATAACGTCTTCACGGAAGGCGATCAGCTAGTCGTCTACTGGGAACACCAGAATCTCTCGCCAGACGAAAAGTACACTGTAGGAGTCTCGTTCCCGCAAGAATACATGCCAAGCTACGTGCCTCCCAACATCAATCCACCGTCAGATGGCAACCCGCCTCCGGCGATTACGCTTCCCAATTTCTACCAGTACTTCATCATACTCTTCGTGATCGGAGCCGCAATCTTCAGCGTTTTTATTGGAATCGTGGCAAGCAAGGGCAGGTACTTCACGCCCACTCTTAGCATGGAAACCCTCGGCATAAAACGTGGACTCACCGCAGTCGAAGCCTCGTACTTACTCGAAATGAAGCCCACACGCATAGTCACCGAAATCCTCTACAGCGTACTACAGAAAAGAGCCGTATGGGTTGAGGCCACAAAGCCGTCGCTCAAACTGCGAATCATGCCGAAGTTTCAAGACCCGCGATCCCGCAAGGAACTGCTCAGGTATTACGAAACCGACTTTGTGAACGCAATCACGCCAGAAGGCCAACTCGACGAGGTCAAACTTGCGGAAACGGTCATGGGAGTTCGCGACACAGTCGAAGAGAAAATGCGAGGATACTGCAGACGCGACACAATGGACTACTACAAAAGTGTCACGGCGAAAGCATGGCAACAAGTCGAGAAAGCGGGCACGCCTGAGCTGGCCTCGAATGCCTACGACGAGCAACTTCTATGGTTGCTTCTTGACCCTGATGTGAGAATGCGTACACAGACGGTCTTCAGAGATCGAGCCTTCGAGCCATCCCCGATGTGGTTCTGGTACTGGTACGGCTACAGCCACTATAACCCTCATCCGACCTACACGCCGAACATAAACGCTCCTGCCCAAGCAGCCAAGCCACCAATCATCCCCGGCGCAGATTTCGCAAACAACATAGCCACATCCTTAGAGAAGACGGCTAACAATATTGTGGTCAACGTCGAGAAGTTCGCAAACTCGATACTTCCAGCCCCGCCATCGTCAAAAGCCTCGCACGAACCTGCCCGTCACGGAGCCACCTGCGTCTGCGCCTGTCATGCCTGCGCATGCGCCTGTGCATGTGTATCATGTGCCTGTGCCTGTGCAGGAGGAGGAGTGGGCTAAAATGAGCTTCGTGCGTCGAATGTTCCAGCCGCCTGTTGTTCCTCAAGGACGCTACACGTACAGGGGAAAGGACAAGTATGCTGGCTTGGCGCTTCAGCTCCGCGTCGAACCAGACCACAAGGGCATCATGGTCATAAACGCCAACACCGTCCTGTACTTGAACGAAACGGCCACAGCGTATGCCTACTACTTCATGCAGGGAATGCCTGAGAAAGCTACAATCAAGAAAATTCGCCGAGCATACCGTGTCGACGCCAAAACCGCAAAGGGCGACTATGAGAGACTAACGTACGCAATTAGCACGTTGGCGCAGACCGAAAAAGTGTGTCCAATATCCTTCTTAGACGTTAAGAGCGTCGAACCCTTCACGCAGCAGTACTCGGCGCCTTTGCGCATGGATTTGGCACTGACCTTCAAATGCCAAAACAATTGCATCCACTGCTACGCTGGAGGACCACACGAGACACAAGAACTCAGCACGGAACAATGGAAGCAGGTAATCGACAAACTCCAGCAAATAGGCGTCTTCATTCTCACCTTCACAGGCGGTGAACCCACGTTGAGAGAAGATCTGCCTGATCTTCTGCTGTATGCGCAGAACAAAGGCATGGTCACAGGATTGGTTACGAACGGGAGGAGGCTTAAGGACAAAACCTACGTTGAGACTCTGGAGAAGACGGGGCTGGACTTCGTTCAAGTCACTCTTGAGTCTCATAGACCAGAGATTCACGACAAGATAACCACGATAAAAGGAAGCTGGAAAGAAACCGTTGCAGGAATCAAAAATGCCGTGCCCTCAGTGATATACACTACGACTAATACCACGCTGAACAAAAATAACGCTCAATACTTCTTGGAAACCATAGACTTCATAAAACAGTTGGGCGTCGCAGCTTTCGGATGCAACAGCCTCATTTATTCTGGAAAGGCTAACGAGATAAGTAGCGAGTTTGCGTTGGCACTGGAAACCTTGAAGGAACTGCTGCCCAGAGTCAAGGACAAGGCGAATCAGCTTGGACTGAAGTTTCTGTGGTACACGCCTACCCAGTATTGCCGTTTCGATCCAGTAAGCTTAGGACTAGGCATCAAATCCTGCACTGCTGCAATGGTCAACATGTGCGTTGGACCCAACGGCGATGTGTATCCCTGTCAAAGCTACTTCAAAAGTCTTGGCAACCTCTTGAAGGACGAATGGCATAGCATCTGGAACAATCCACTTGCAGTAAGCATAAGAAAGAGAGAGTATGCTGAGCCAAAATGCAAGGATTGCCCGCAACTGCAGATCTGCGGCGGCGGGTGTCCTCTTGAGCTTGAAGAAGCGAAATACGCGTGTGCTGAATCGCAGTGATGTCTGATCTGGTTCCTTATTTGTGCCTTCAATGTTCTAATGCTGCTTTCACTTCTTTCTGAAAGCTCTCCTTGTCCATGAAGAAGCCTTGCATAGCCACCCCGTTGACCTCACAAGATGGCACTTGCCCTCGCTTCTTTACCTCTTCTTGCTGTTCAAACTTGTTTATCATTCTTACAGAAATGTCGGGAGCAACTTGCCTTATTGAGTCTTTGATTCTCTCCGAGAAGCTTATGCAGAACGGGCATGACGGGTCATAGAAGATCAGAGCCTTTCCGCTGTCTTCTTTCTGAGGCATGAACTTCTCTTCGCGGGGACGATAGACATATCCTTCCTCTATCGGATAGTAAAGCAAGAATGCGTCATCCTCTTTGACTTTTTTGAAGCCCATTCTCCGGTAAAACTCGCTTTGCGAATACCTTCCTGGAACCTGAAAAGCCCAAGTCACAAGCGCTCGGGGAATGTCGTTGTCAAAGGCACGTTGCGGCTTCTTTGCGTCTTCTATCAAAGCATTCAGGAGGCTTTTTCCTATTCCTTTCCTCAGGTTTGCCTTTTCTGGCACGAATGTGCAGGATATCTCGATGACTTTTTCCTCTGGTCTAGGTTGATATTGTATTATCCCAGCGGGCCTTGAGTTCAAGTAGGCCAGCTTGGCTATGCTTCCATATCTTTCAAGAGCTTGGGTTGCCCATTTCCTCTTTTCTTTCATGCCTCCGATGAATAATGGGTCGTTTCGGTTTTCGGGAGGAATGCACAGGCTTAGGAGAGGCTCCAAATTGTCAACAGTGACGTCTCGAATTTCCAGACTGTCCACTTGCAGACCCCCTAGCTTAATGACAGCATTAAGTACATAAATAATTTATCCTCAAGATACAATACCTCGTTCCAGCCTCTATCAACGGCGGTTATGCCTGCGCATTTTTCACCGTGAATCATGTGGGAGCAGTGATGTTGGATGGGTTTCTTGATGTACCCGATGTTTGATTTACAAGCAAAATGTTTCATAAAACTTTTAGGCTTTGCCAGCGTATAATCCTTCTTTGAAGGAAGGAAGAAAGTATGAGGAAAAAAGTCTTTGTGCTATCGGTGCTTCTGACTTTCACGCTTGCATGTGGCATAATACCCTACGCTTTTGCCGTAGCGAAAACTCCGAACATGCAGATACACATCTATCTGACTCAAGATGCTGGGAACGCTGACCTAGAGAGCGGCATCCTTGACATAATCGGGTGGCCCTTAACCAAAGACTGGATTGACAAGTGGGCACAGATGCCCAGCACAATCACGATGAAGGGCTACGTCGAATTGGGTATGACGGAGATTGATTTGAACAATCAAATGTGGCCCACTGGCTGTCCTATCCACAAATTCTATACACCTTCGTGTCAACGGTGCCTTAAAGCTTGTGAATTCAGGAAGGCGATTGCATGTCTTACGGATAAAGACACTATTGTGACGGATGTCTTGGATGGTCTGGGGTACAGGATGGATGTTCCTGTGCCGCCTTCCCAGAGCGCCTACATGGACATGTATAACTATACCCAATCAGGCTTGATCTACAACTATAACAAGACGCGTGCCGAGAACATACTTGACGCTGCGGGCTTCACGAAGCTGCCGTCGGGTTTGAGGCAAGACCCGATGACTCCAGGTTTTCCGCTGGACCCGATTATCTTCTATATCAGGCAAGACGATCTGAATCGCAGGGCGACCGGTGAAATGGTGACTGCAGAACTTGAGAGCGAAGGTATCCCAGTTGATATGATCATCGCTGGGAGAATCGTCTGCTACAAGAACGTCATGGTCCTGTACAACTATCATATGTATACCGGAGCTTGGACCTTCGGGGCAGTTCCAGACCAGTACTACGACCTGTACTCAAGTGAGACCTACTACGGTCCGATTATTGGGTGGAGCCAGAACTATCCTGGCTTCTGCAACAACGGCACACTGTTCGGTCCAGGCCACGCGGATGCGGAAGGCTTCGACTACTGGGCCCTAAAGGTGAAGTATCCAGACTCAATCCCAGACGCTATTACCGCAGCAAAGACTGCAGGATATCTGTTCCTCAAGTTTTGCGCAATTATTCCGCTGTACTGTCAGAAAGCCGTCAAGGCTTACAGGACGGGCTGGACTGGTGTCGTCAACAATGTTGGCTATGGCATTGACAACTATTGGACGTTTCTGAACATGTACAACTCGGCTGACTCAATTATTGACTGCGGGCTGATAGGTGGTCTTGAGGAGTTCAACGTCGTTAGCATGGGTACGATTCCTCCTGAGGGAACATTCACGCCAGACTTCTGGGATTCAAGCTCAAAGGTTCTCAGATTGATCTATGAGACTTTGATAGGATACAACCTGTTCAACTTGGCTCCGACAGAGTGGTTCTTGGCCAGTGGCGCCACGGTTGGCACCTACACGTATAGTGGTGCACCTGCAACGTTCATCAACTTCACTTTGCGCAGCAACGTGTACTGGCACAACGACACGGGTCAGCCTAGGCGTCTGTTCAAAGCCTCAGACGTGGGCTTCAGCTTCGCTTACCAATACGCGTGCGGTCCGGGTATCGCGTGGAACTATCCGTCGCTGGCTCAGTGGCTCAACTGCACAATCTACGACGACACGCACGTCGCGGTCTTCTACAAGAAGTTGAGCGTATGGGCGTTTCAGTGGGCAGGAAGCTTGCCAATAATCAACAAGGATGTGTGGAACTTCGTGCCACCAGCTCTGGCGAGGTGGTATCACCCGGAAGAGCAGGATAAGAACCTAAACGGTATCAAAGACCTGTACGAGGACGGCACAGGCGCATGGATGTACTACAGCTACAACCCAGGCAACTGGGTCACATTGAAAGCTGACCCGCAGTACTATCTGTCAGCGGAATACATTTCAGCTAGGATTTTGGAGATGTTTCACACTGGTGCTGGTGACGTTAACAGAGACGGCGTCGTGAACGTCTTGGACCTAGCCTTAATGGCCAGGGCCTTAGGCACGACGTGTGAATCTCCGCACGGGACTGGCTGGGGCCAATACAATCCGGACTGCGACCTGAACAACGACTGCTATATTGACTTGATGGACTTGATGGTAGTCACAAGCAACTACGGCAAGACAATGGACTGCTGACGCAGGGCGGCTTCAAACAAAAAGGCAGAAGCCTAAACCCCCTTTTTCTTTGAAACCTTCAAAGGAAAGATCAGTTTTCAGGAACCAGCAATGGCTGCGGTCGGACGACTTCAAACTCGGTCCGGCAGACTTCACGTTGCCTGCAAGAGCCTACGGCTCCACTCCCGCCATGCCTAATTGGAACCCCAACTGCGACATAAACAACGACGGAAAAGTAGGTCCATACAACTTCGCACGGCTTTGCGCAGACTTCGGAAAACATTACCCGTAAACCCCAACTCCTTCTATGAGATCACGCACGTGTCATAAAACTATACAGCGACACAAGCAGAAAGGTTTGAATCCAGACGGAACAAGATTCTTGATGCCTTGGTAGTGTAGTCCGGTCTAGCATAAGTGGTTGTGGTCTTCTAGAGTTTGTGTGCGCATAGGTGTTAAGCGTGGAAAAAGGAAGTGTTAGAAGACCTTCCCTCTTCTTATGTGCCAGAGATCAAAGGTTATTTGACAGGATATTTTTTGTGACGGTGGATTGTGTTCCCTTCATGGGTTATTTGTAGATGCCAGACTTGTTTGCACGTTTTAGTTTCCAAATCGCGAATTTCGATTATTATGCTCAGACGATCGAAGAGGTAAGGTTGAGCCACTGGCCTAACTTCTATCAAGTAGTACTCTCTTTTCTTCTGGTTAACCTCAATTGCTATAATAGGCACTTTCATTGATTACCTTGCTATTGATATTTTACGCTTTTCCATTGCTACTATCTTGTTAGTAACATTTATAAGGTGTCTTGCTATAACGTTAGTATTGGTGAACGCAGAATGCCCATCCTAGCAGTTCGGTATCCAAAAGAAAAATGGAGAAAAGTGAACGTAAGCAAGTTCCTCTCGCATTTCAAGAAAGTCGAAGCAAGCAGCCTAGTAGAGGTTCCTGATGAGAATCTGAAGCACGTTTTACAGGTTCTGGAAAGAAATAGCTGCGAGGTCACAGTGTTGCCAGTTGTGAGTACGGAACGCCTTGTAGTTACAAGCTTCTTAGCTATTCTTAGGGAAGTTCGAGGAGGAAGAGCTCAACCCAGACAGCTTGCAGACTTCGCGGCAAAAATCATCGCAGAAAAAAGCCTGGAAAAAATGAATGAGGAATTGGCGGAGCTTCTTCACGACGCTATAGACTTCGAGGACAACCCCAGCATCATTCTTCTGAACAACATGGAAAACGCAGCTGAGCAGATCGAAAAGAGAGCTCCATGAGCATTCGGTTCGTCGGCTCTATGCACTCTTAGCTTACAGCCCCGAAGAGCTAACGGCGTCCTTACCAAGAAAGCTTAATTAACAAAGATTCTTTTCTATTCGTTCGGCGCCTTAGGCCATTGATAGCCCTGGTAGTATAGTCCGGTCTAGTATAAGCGGCTGTCGCCCGCTGGACATTACAGAGAAAAGCTCTGTGACCTGAGCCGGGTCCAAATCCCGGCCAGGGCGCCATTATGACCACAGGGTCTTGGATTTGTTTTTGAATATACTTATGACAGCGTTAAGCGAATATATTACAAATTACTTATATGAGTGGGATTAAGGCTTGCGTGTTCAGGTAGTTCTTAATGACTAGGATGGAGTTTTACAGAGATACTCTCATCAGAAACGTAGAACTTGCAGTGAGGAATGCTCAAGAGGAGGATTTGCCAGCCACGATCAAGGCGGTTTATGCTTTTGGTGGAATCTTACGCGACAAAGAAAAGCTACATGACTTTGATTCGGTTTTTCTTTACGAGCAAAATTCTCAACAGAAGGAAAGGTGGGAGAGGTTTCGTCGCAACTTTAGTAGCATGAATGAAGACGATAGGGAAATAAGCCATCAACAGCTTCATGATCTTCTAGAACCATACTTCAGACAAGATATACCACTGAGCAAAGCGGTAGTGATTGATTCAGTGTCTCAAGCGCTAAGAAACTATGGGATAGAGCCTAAATGGGCTGCCTGTTTTTCTTTGACCGAAATTTTCTTTCCACCTATAGGCATATTCGTACCTGATCTTGGCAAGGTCTTGCGAAAGCTTCTTTTTAAAGGTATGAGAGGTGTTCAGGCGTGGTTCGAAGACTTTGAGAAGTTCAGGGAAGGTCGTAAGATGTTGTTAGCGGAAAACTTCCAACTCGCTTGGAGTCCAGAGACTCCTGACGTAAAGAAAAACTTGAATATGCTGCCTGAGGCAAAGAAGGCTTTTGTCATCAACGAATTGGGGCTATTTCAAAAACAGCTTCTGCCACTAAAGGAACAAATGCAAAAACTTCAGACTGACTTGATCTCTATTTCATCAGGCACAGGATTAGATCTCGATTTCAAAAAACTAGATTCCAAACACGCTGACATTTCCTTTGACGAAAAAGAGCGAATTCCAAGTCTGCTAACCAAGTGCGAGCAAGCTCGAAAAGAATTGAGAAGTTATCATGAAGAACTCGCTATTCTGTCAACTTTGAAATACAGTATAGAAGACTATCAGAGACGAAAGAGCGACCCCTTTTTTTCCAGTAATCTTAGCTATACTATGAAAGAGCTCGCAACACTGTGGACATTTCTGCGTACTCCAAAATACGAATCAAAGGAAGAGAAAATAAGAGAAGTGTTAAGTGACTTGAGACTTCCAGAAAATTATGTTGTCACGGTTAGAACCTACGGAACTCCAACTCAATATGAACTTGAACCTGACAGTAATAAGCGAAAAGAACTATTGAAGAAGGCTGAGGAAGAGGAAGCGAAGAATGAATATCTTAGACCTTTAAACCACATTGCAAGACGGTACGACAAAAACTTCTATGCGCACATTGACTTTTTGGAAGGAAGACCAGTATCGCTGAATATCAGTTACCGTCGATGGTCTTTTGATGAGAGCGAGGATCAAAGGAAGGAAATTATATCAAAACTGCAAATATCTGGATTCAGACCGAGTCACGACGAATATTCAATAAACGCAAATAAGACTGTAAAGGTTGAAAGCAATGCAACAATCAAAGAACTCGAAAAGACCGTGGAAAAAGAGCTTGCAGAATATCCCCAATAACTCCTCTTTTTGTCATGGCCTATTAGTTGTGGTTTAACCCATGTTCAAATTCCGGCCAGGGTGCCATACTCACTTTCTGATGAGCCGTAGCAATCAGGTTGTAGGCGAATGGAATGTTTCTTAAGCCTGAAGTCGCATCTTAGGCTTGACTGGTGAAATTGTCACCTGGAAAGTTGAAGCCCGAAGAAAAAGTGAATCTTGCAATTAACATGACTGACGTCTGTCTTCGCGTCTGCGCTGAAGGCATGAAGGCTCAAAACCCAAACATCACAAAACAAGAACTCACAGAAAAGCTCAGAGAAAGAATACAGTATGCGAGAAGACGTGAACGTGAGGTCTAGAAGCTGGAAGCTTTTGAAGGATTAGTCAGAAGAATCGTTGAAAGTTTCAACAGCGCCGGGCTAGATTACATGTTCACAGGGGCTTTGGCTGTCAGTCATTATGGGACGCCTAGAACTACAACGGACATTGAGTCATGGTCAAAATCGCAACAGAGAACGCATGTGCAAGCCTTGTACCAGCCTTGAAGAAGGCAGGGTTGCAAGCGAACGAGAAACAGATTGAGGCAGCTCTGAAGTCAGACTACAGAATAGCCACTTTCAAAGATAACAGGACACCGCTGACCGTGGACATCATTCTCCTTGACGATAAGTTCGAGAAAAAGGCTGGCACAATCCTAGGTCTCCCGACATTCTTCCAGAAACCTGAAGATCTGATTTTAGCGAAACTGCGGATGATAGAAGCGACTATTCCGCAGGAAAGAGCCTTGAAGGACAAGGATGACATTAGAGCTATTCTGACATTCACCGCGTTGAACCTTGATGATGTAAAGAGGCAAGCCAAAAAGAACGACACATCGTCAATTCTTGAGGCTCTATTAGCCGATAAGACTCGCAAGGGCAGGAAACGTTCCTAGGAAGACGTAGCCGAAAAACTAATTTTCCTTGTGCGTACTTTTCCGTTCTTTCTCTTCAATGAAATGCTTGAGCTTCTTCTCCATCTTCAACTCGTACACGTGTTCTTTGACGGGTGGAGGCAAACCTTTCTTCCTGAATAGCAGATTCGGAGCGACAATTCGTCTCTCTCCTGCTTTGACTGTCACGCTTTCGCCGCCGACTACGTCCTCAAATGGCTCCAAGGCTTCCACAATCCAATTTCCCGTGCTTTTGGTCAGCACCTTGACCATGTGTTTTCCCTTGTAAAACCTAATATCGCTGCTCATCTAGGCGTCTCCTACAAATACTGCTCACGTAGAAGCGGATATAAATGCACGCTTTTCCGACGATTTCTCAAGTGGAACTAATCCCAGAAAACATAAGAACCACCTCGAACCATCATTTCAGATGATAGAGATTGACATTTTCGCATCCTGCCATTACTAAGACTTCTCAAAGCACATGGTTACATGACATTCTGAAAGGCATAAGACCTGACATTAACGAAAGCTTGACTATCACAACGAGGCGCTCAACGAATAGCCAATGCGTGATATGCAAAGGCTCAAGAAACCTTTGCGGAAAAATTCGCTGCCCAATAATGGTCAAGGTGAACCATTACCTGCGAAGTGTCTCTCTGATGGGCAGCAAGGACATTGCAGGAGCCTCGCCGCCGAGCGTTTTCATAGGCAGAATCGGCTACCCAAACGTTTACGCTGGCCCTCTCGTGCCGCCAGTTGAGGAAGACACAAGTCTCTACGACCTGCCCGAATACTGGTTCGGAAGATCAATGGATGAAATCGTAGGCTTCCGTTCGATGCTCGTGAGAGGCAAATATCGCGTGCACGTGCGGAGATTCGAGGAAGCAGGGAAAATAATCGACAAAACCCGCGAGCTCGCACTAGCCGTAAACCCGGTCGACATGGAACTGATATTGAAGAACAAACCGCGGGGAAACATCTTCATGGATGATGAGGTTCAGCCTTTCGGTCCTTCCGCGCAGATCCGTGACCTGAACCTCGGCAACGCACGATGGGATCACCATGTGGAAAAGGCTTATCATGACACGGATCTGAAGGCCGTGGAAGCTGTCAAGGAGCTTTACGGTAAAGGCGTGCTGGTCACCAAGATTCAGAGAGCTTTCAGCGTCGGAGCCTTCGGCATGGAAGAGAACAGGCGGATGGTGCCGACACGCTGGAGCATAACCGCAGTAGATGACATATTGTCAAAAGATCTGATGAAGAAGGTCAGAGAATACCCAGAGATAAACGAGTACCGCATCTACGAGTCCCAATACTTGGACAACATATTCGAAGTGCTCATGATTCCGTCAATCTGGACTTACGAAGCCATAGAAGCATGGTATCCAGGCACAACATGGAACCCCAACGGCAAAGACATAGTCATGTTCGGAGACTGGGAAGGCCACGATGGCAGAACAACTTACGCCGAGATAGGCGGTTGCTACTATTCGGCAAGACTTGCGGTGTGCGAGGAGCTAGTGAAAGAAAGGAGACAAGCAACGGCTATAGTTTTGCGAGAAGCCCGTCCAGGCTACATTATGCCCGTCGGTGTCTGGCAAGTCAGAGAAAACGTGAGAAACGCGATGCGCCAACCGCCTTACAAGTTCAACGCACTGGAACTAGCTTTGAAATGGATCGCTGGAAGATTTCAGATCCCATTGCAAACGTGGATAAGCAAGAGCGTACTTATCAGAAATGCCCTTTTCCAGAAGCGCATCACAGACTACTTGTTCGCAAAGAATCCTGCTTGACTCGCTTCTATAACAAGTTTAAAAAACCAACCGTGCCATTTACTATGACTGGGTCATAAGATGACCGAAAATATGAAATTGACTTTTCCCTTTTCTGTTCTATCGGAAAACAGGAAACAGCCCTGCTCAAAAGAAATGGAGATAGCTGCACTCTTCTGTTCCGGAGAACTTGAAAGAAACAAAGGCGGAGGTCTTATCCTGAAACAGCCGCCTGAAAAAACGGTTTTCTTAGCCAAGATCGGCTATCCTCTATGGCTTGTCGCATGGAATGAGCTAAACCTGCTCATCGACGGACTAGCAACTACAGCCCACCATCTAAGATACAAGACGCTCTCTGACGTGAAGGTCTTCAACGAGAACATGGAGAGAAGCTCGAAAACGTTTGAAACCTACGTGGATTTCTTGGCAGACAACGTGAACTACTTTCAATCGTCCATCAGTCCGAAAGAAGCGGTTCTGAACGGGCTGGTCACGGACTCAATTTTGCTCAGCGAATTCAGTCTGTACCTTTCCGAAGCCGCACAGATCGAGCCTCCGCTTTCTGATTCAGTGGCTCTAATGCCGACAATAGATGAATCCGCAGTCTCTTCTGAAATGCAAGAACTCAGTAACCTAAAAACCGAGTTTCAAGAAGACGTTGCCGCTTTGTACGCGACTTTGAAGCTTCTCAACAGAACGACCAACAACTTCCTCAAGTTCATACGCGGAAAAATCAAGGCTCACCAAGACGAGCTCAATGAGAAGATAAAGAAAGAGGAAAGCATCGCAAAGCCAAAAGTGCAGCAGATACATGAAGACTACGACGACCAGATAACACAACTCACGAAGAACTTCAAAAAACAAGCTCTCCCTCTGCATCAGGAGAAGGCGAAGTTTGAGAAACTCCAAGAGCAGCTACTAGGCAAGATTGAGCGCTGCAAAATCGAGATGAAGACGGCCAAAGTTAGCAAGAGCACCGTCGGCGAAAGAAAATGGAAAGAGAAACTTGACGAAAGCAAGAAAGAACTGTCTGAAACGAAAAAGCGAATCAAGGAAACTGAAACAAAGATAAAGGAAACTGAAGACCAGCAGCAAGTTGAGACTTTCAGGCTAAAATCAGAAAGCGAAGCCAAAGTCAAAGAAGCCATGAAGAACGTCACCGAACTTGAAGCTGCCCGTGACGCTGAAACCCAAGTTCACACGCAAGAAATGGACAAACTGAAACAACCAACGTCGACAATAATCGAACAGATTGACAAGGACGCAAAGATGAGAGAAACAGATCTTGGAGGATTGGAAAAGTTAGGGATAAGACAAACGCACAAGAGCAATGCCTTAGTCTATGTGCCTTTCTATCTGGCCTGCTATCAATCTGAGTCTAAGAGACGCTATGCGCTATTCTCGCCGTCAGTTGCTGACAGTGTGGGTCTGTCGATCAAGCTCAAAGGAGCTTTGGGTAAGGCCAAAATCAAGGATTTCCTGACTCCGCGATTCAAAACGATGGTTTCTTTCTTGAACAAGTTTCCAGCTTTGCTTGAGCAGAACGCCGTGCTTGAAAGAGAAACCTATGAGGCAGCAGCCAACGCTGACCTGTTGAAGTCAGAAGTCGCACTTGAATCCATAAAAAGTGGGCTGGAACAACTTAAGATGGAAGGTTGGTTCTCAGAGAAGGAGTATGAGGCTTTCAAGCAGATGCTGGCTTAGGTCGCTATTCCTATTTCTGCTTTATGAATTCCTTGTATTTCTCAATGGAGTAGTTCACTATTTTCCATGCTTGCTTGGCGTTTCTCCATTCTTTGAACTTGACCCATTTGTGAGGTTCCAGCCGCTTGTAGGTCTCAAAGAATTCTTGAATTTCCTTAATCAGGTGCGGGTGAACATCCGCTATATCATGGTAACCATCGAATCGGGCGTCATTCAAGGGCACCGAAAGCATCTTTGCGTCTTCACCCTCCTCATCCTCAACGATTAGAGCGCCGATGACGCGCACTTTGGCTATGCAGCCAACTTCAAGCGGCTCATAGGTCAGGGTCATTATGTCCAGCGGGTCGCCATCATCATACCACGTTTGCGGAACAAAGCCATAATCAACCGGGAAAACCACGGATGAAGGTATGATTCTGTCAAGCACGAAGGATTCCCATTGAATATTGTATTCGTACTTGTCGCGTGAACCCATGACAACCTCAATGACCATGTTAAGCAGTTCTGGCGGCTTGTCGCCAGCTGGAATGTCCTTCCAAACATTCAAAATCATCAACTTCTAAAGGTAGATGCTAACCTTTTTGATTCGTTGAGGCGCTTTCCGTTCTTTGAATAGTGTATCCTGCCCCATCAAGCGTCATATTGTCCCTCTCAATCACGATTCCGCTACTATCGATGGTGCCGATGTTGCCAGTTACCGTATAGATGTCTCCGTTCTGCTGTATCGGCGCTCCTGTAGGATCAATGCTTCCATCAGCCATGATGTAAACCGGGCCATCCAATGCCTTGGTAGGCTGAACAATAAGCATCAGAGTCAAGAATGCAGGTAGCAGTGGCACAAGCGTCAGACGACAAACCTTCCTTCTAATCCTCTGCTCCCCCTCACAGTATTGTGGTCTCAGAACAGAATTAAAGGTTTGCCTGAGGCGTCCAATTGGACCGCTTTCATCTTCAAAGAAGAGCTCGTGGAAGCCGTAAGGTTCCTAGGTTTCTTTCGAAAACTCGGCGAGTTTCTTGTTTTCTGTCCGATTGAGCGTTTCAGCGCATTTTCTAGGATCCAGCGGCTTGAATTCTAG
>Ga0315280_10001116_pt1 | contig 47412 bp, 42 predicted proteins | sample YL17G06_40_MG_FD_203697 | JGI IMG/M metagenome (GOLD analysis project Ga0315280, IMG submission 203697) | Sediment microbial communities from Yellowstone Lake, YNP, Wyoming, USA - YL17G06_40 | ecosystem: Environmental > Aquatic > Freshwater > Lake > Sediment | place: USA: Wyoming | collected... | reverse complement strand
TGCTATTATTGCCGATACAATCCTATTGGATATGAGGGGCCTTCCCATGCACGGCACTCCGGTGCGGCCCTGCCGAGGGCTCTGCGAAGACCGTTCGCGGAAACACCGGAGGCATAACGGGCTTGCCTGGTCGCTCGCATTGCTTTGGGTGTTAGGGGTGTTGCCGTCGGCACACCCGCTGGCCGCGCAATCCCACGATCGAGTCGTCGTAAGTCTGCGCGTGTCGGTGAACGTAGTGCCCGCAGTCCAGACCCGGTCGCCGCAGCGCGGAAACAAACCCCTCGGAAAACCGCAGCCCCTAACCTCATCCTCGGACGCCACACTGCACTGGCTCGAGGGAGATTCCGCATACACGTCCATAGAGGAAGTAAGAGACCTCTGTGACACATTCTGGGGGTCGGAACTGCTGGCCAGACGGGCAGGTTCGGTCGCAAGCACATCAAGTGGCCGCGGATCCCAAGAAAGCGGCGTCAAAGGGCGCAACGAAAGATCGGTTGCATTGACCGCCGTGGGACCTTTTCCGGCCTTACGAAATCAAGCTCGACTGGTTACGCGGACCTTCGTTGCACGCTAGAATCCGTCGAATCCACCCATCATTTCATCCGAGTGCCGCTACCAGGTGATTAATGACGCCCGGTACTTTCGTACTATTCCCAGGCACTGAGATGATTAACGACGCCCGGTACTTTCGCACTATTCCCAGGCACATGGACTCAGGCTATGATGGCAAGTGAGCATGCGACGGTTGTTGGTGCTTGCTCAGATTCACGACCGCCTTTTCGCTGCATCCAACACGAGGGCTATGGCAGCGAAGTAATTCAAAAATCATACTGGTCTGTCGTCCATCCGGTTGACTTCCTTCGAACGAGCAGGAGTCACCGGGCCTGACGGAAGGCCAAAAAGGAGATTAGTACAATGAGATTGCGCTCTTTGGTTTTGCCGGCTATGCTGGTGTTGCTCCTTGTGAGTAGCGTTGGCCTGACGGCAACCTCAGCGACAAACACCAACACAGTAGCACCAACCTTGGTCATTTCGGTCAACGTACAATCTGCCGTGCAGCTGACTCTTGCTACGGGTACGTCAGGACCCACGCCATGCGCGATCAATGCCGGAGGCGGAGGCGACTACAACCTCAGCTTTGGCAACGTGAACGGGCTGGGGGTTGGAACGCCTACCTGCGGGGCGGTGGCGTCCGTGACGAGTTCTGACGCCACCTACGCCACTTCCTATCAATTGACACCCAGCTTCTCAGGGCTCAGCTCGACCACCGCAAGCGTCGTATTGACCGCGGCGGCGTTTGCCAATCCGTCGATCCTAACCTTGAAGGAAGGAGCCACTACTGGCACCCTGACGGCGGTACCGTCGGCCCCGGGTCCCGCGCAGATCACCGGCCTCAGCAGCTCTGTGGCGGTCGAGCGCTACTTGGGCGTAACGGTTTCCAATGCTTCCCCGGGCTTCACAGGCTCGGACACGACGATCGTTACTTTTACCATGACTGTCCCATAGGGCTTTGGCATCGGCCGGGACGAGGGAGTCAGCAATCGCTTCCTCGACGAGGAACTGCCGACGTGGGGGACTCGGGCGATGCCGCGCCAGGAGAACTGAGCCGAGTCCCCAAGGAGGGTGGTCGCATTTAGGACGAGCGAGGGGTTTCGGCTTGTTCCGCAGCCCGCATGGTCGGCTACTCGACCAGAGGGTACCCGTTGGGTCCCTCGTTCCGCCGTCCCGTTGCCAACCCTTGCGGTGAAGGCATGAGCAGATCTCAGACTCGGCACCAGTCGAAATCCGACACAGTAGCCTCTGATTCTTCCTTTGTCGCGCTTCCAGGACGAATGGGAGCTGCGCAGCCCAACTTCCTACTTGCTCCCCCAAAGACGAAACGCCAGTTCGGCCCAAGAGCTGTCTGGGCCGGCCTCGTGCTGGCAATTCTGATTACGGGCAGCTCCGCCTGGGGCCAGTTCCAATTAACGCTCGCCCAGGCTCCGGGCGGTGTGCCAATTCTCGGTACGGGTCCATATTCCTCGGGCTTCGGAAACGTGAACGGACTTGGAGTGGGAACCCCTGGTGCGGGGTTAACGGTTCTCACGACGGGGGTAGCCGGGGGGATCCTTTACACAACTCCCTATAATCTCGTTATCTCCGGTCTGACCGGGGGACGGACAGCGACGGTCGATGCGTATGTCTCAGCCAACTTTGTTCACCCTCTAATCCTCATTCTCAGGAGCTGTGCATATGGGGCCAGTTGTGGCAGCGCGGCCAACTACACTCCCATCTCCCTGCTTTCTGGATCTCCCACCCCCATCATATCCACCGGGGTTGGGAACGGGACGTACACAGCGTATCTGGGGCTCTTCGTGTCAGCCACCAACGGAGCGAGCGCCTTCACGGGGGCTGACTCAGCGTCGGTCATCTTCAGGGCCACAAGGTCCAGCGGTGGAACAAGGACCGCCACCTTGAACTTGACTAGCCCCATCCAAAACGTGCAAACGGCGGTTCAACTTCTTCTGGCTACGGCTCCGGGCGGATTGACTGTTTCACCCGGAGCCGACTACGCCATGAACTTCGGCAATGTCAACGGCCTGGGCCTGGGAACTCCCTCGCCGGGACTCACAGTTGTCTCGGCGGCGGGAGGTGTGACTTACAGCACACCGTATTTGATTCAGCCATCTTTCTCAAGCTTTCTCCAGACCACGGCATCAGTCAATGTATATGTAAGGACGGACTTCGTGCACCCGGGCGCACTGGAGCTGAGAGATGCGGTGGCCGCTGGCGGCCCCTACACAGCCATTTCCAAGCTCAGTGGGTCGCCAACCCCCATCACTTCATCGGCAACCAGTGGTTCCACCCTGACGCGCTATCTGGGTTTGTTCGTTTCCGCGACCAGTGGTCCCGGTGCTTTCCCCGGTACAGCGGGAGGGAGTGCCCCGGACAACGCCACATTAACCTACACTCTGACGGTACCATGATGAACACCACGGCCAGCTCCCACACTCTCCTTCGGCGCGCAAGCGCACGTTGGGTCATAGCCCTCGGAATTCTCTTTTGTGGGCTCATGCCCAACCCGTTGCCCGCCCAAGTCACTATGGGATTGACCCCGGGCATGGTGAACCAGACCTTCAAGCCCGGCCAGCCCTTTCACCTGGAACTGGTCGTCACCAACGGCCGGGAAGCACCCGTCCAGATGCGCGGTGTAGCTATGGACTGGTGGTACGACGAGAAGAATGAAAAGATCTTCGGCCCACCCGGAAGTCTGCCACGCTCCGCTTCCAACTGGATCGAGTTCGTCCCTCGGCAGTTCACAGTTCCGGCCAAGGGAGCGTATCGCGTGAAACTGGTGGTGACTCCGCCGGCGACGGCCTCCGGGGGCTATTATTCCGTGGCGTTTTTGGAATCGAGACCGGAGTTGGCGCAGCCCGCGACCGCCGAGAGGAAGGCCGTGTTCGCCAACGTTCGTTTGGGCTGCTTGCTCCTACTGAGCGCCGAAAACACCGAGGAGCACAGGATTGTGCTCAGTGAGGCGCAGCTCTCGGCGCCCGGCCCCAATCGGAATCTAGCGCTGGACTTCTTGCTCGAAAACCAGAGCAACTCCCACATATTCCCGCGGGTCGAGATGGCGGTGTTGGATGCCGCGCGCGAGCTCGTCGCCAAGTCTCAAGGCGAAACAAAGCGCTTTCTGCCCCGGCAGAAAGACCGCATAACGATGACCTGGGGCGGAACGCTACCCCGAGGGAACTATACGGCCATTCTGACCATCGTTTACGGGAAAGACAGGATCTATACGCAAGAGTTCCCATTCACCGTGGAAGGCAACTGATGAATCCAGCCGTGGGGACCCACAATTCGGCGCGCAGATTCCACGGACTGATGTTCCGCGCGCTCGTAGCCGCCGCGCTCGGCGTCTTGAGCTGCGCAGTGCCTATTCGGGCTGTCCCTCAAGAGGGTCCCGCGACGCGCGTGGAGGTTTACCTAGAACAATCCCACTCGCTTCTTATTCCGGCGGTAACCAATGTCGTGGTTCTCGATCCGGCGATTTGCCGCACGGAAACCGCGCAAGATCAGGTGGTGTTCTACGGTCTTAAGCGGGGGGAAACCGTGGTGTTCGTTTGGACAAAGGAGCGCCGATTGGACCTGCTCGTCCGCGTGGTACAGCCGCCGCCTGTACAGGTCCCGCCCTCTTTGCGGCGCCCCGGCGAAGAAGCGATGGGCCATGGGTTCTTCGGTTCATCCATGCAATCAATGACCGCCTCGGACGCCGAGGCCAGTTACTTTTTCTTTCACCGCCTGCAATGGCAGCAAGAGATCAACGGCCATCGCGTGAGTCTGCGGGGACAGGGCCATGACTCCTCCCTGCCGGGAGCGCCCCGCTTCAATATGCAGACAGCCTCCGTCGAGTATGCGACCGGCAACACCAATCTGACACTCATGGACTCGATCGTCGATCTGAACGGAGGGCTGGAAGGACAAATCCTCCCAACCCCGACTTTCAACATCCTGATGGTTCGCGGGGTTAACTTCTCAACGAAACGCGGGGCGAACCAATTCGAGCTCTTTGGGGGCGCCACTCTTCCCTCCTATTATCTGAACCTCTCTGGCACCCGCGACATTGCGGGCTTCACGTTCCGACGTAAGCAAGCGCCCGGCCTCGACTTGTTTGCCACGACGGCGGCGACGAACGTGCCTCTACTGACACCGGCCGGAACTTATCGGCGCCGCAACAGCGGCTTCCAAACCGCAGGATTTACCTCGCGCCCGAACAAGCATTTCTCCTTTCAGGGAACCGGTGGTGTCAGCACGCTGGGCGCGATGGCGCAAGGCGCCATGTTGTATGCTGGCCAGAATTGGAAGGCTTTTGTTTCCGGTATCCGGTCCGGCGCGAACTTCCCCCTGAATCAGCTCCAAATTCTGGCCACCGGCCGCTCCTCCATCACCGCGGGGGCGACCTTCGAGCCTAGCTCGCGCGCGTCCGCTTCGCTTTTTTACCAGCACACTTCGACGCAATCGGGCGCATTGTTTACTCGGCCGGGATCTTCGGATTACCTCAACCCAAATCTGAACCTCGTGCTTTCCCCGGCTCACATACTGACCCTAAACTATGCCTATACACGGAGCCAGGGGGGGCTGAAGCTAGCAGACAAGTCCAGCGGCAACCGCGTGGATGTTGCGCTCTCTTCGCAGCTCGGCCATGGGCTGACCAACACTGCCGAGGTGGGGGTGGGAGCTCTGAGCGATCCCCTGCAGATGAATTCACAATCCCAGATTTCGCTGCGCGACAGTCTCAGCATTCGGGTCAAGGGGCAGAACACGCTTTTCTTCACTGTCATCCACAACCGCTTTGATCCCTCCTTGATCCGGCGACTGAACCAAGAGATTGATCTCCTGAGCCCCGCTTTGCGCCAGTTGTTCTTACTCGATCCGGTAGCCTTCGTCCAATCACCCAATTTGGATCCGGAACTTCGGGCCCTGCTCAGCAGCCTCTCGCCCACCGATACCCAAGTCACGTTAACTGGGCAGTTCCTGGTTCGCAGACGTTTGAACATCAGCCCCACCGTCGGCTTTTATCACACTGCTGAAGGCATTTCTCGCAAGTCGAACTCTCACCTGTTGGGGTACACGCTTTCCTACCAATTGACCCGGAATCTCGACCTGCAATCCTCGCTCTCGAACCTGCTGATGTGGGACCCCAGGGTGCAAGAAGTGCGGCACAACACCGTACTCACCGTGGGGTTCAATCGAACCTTCAATGGGTCTCCGGCCATTCTCTTTGGATCTTCTCGTTCGCGAGGAACCATCCGGGGCCGTGTGTTCCGCGACATGAACGTCAACGGCTCGTTTAACACCGGCGAGCCAGGCCTGCCCGGCGTCCGCGTCGAGCTGAGCACAGGGCAGGCCGCTCGCACGGATCACGAGGGGCGCTTTGAGTTCTCCGGGCTGGCTCCGGATGTTTACCAAGTCACCCTTCCCCTCAGCCAGTTTACCGAGCCAGTCCGGGTGACCGGCTCCACCGACGTGCGCGTAGAATTGCTTCCCTCGAGAATCGTTGAGGTTGATTTCGGCATCGTGAATTTCGCGCGGGTGATGGGAAACGTGTTCAACGACTACTTGCTGAGCGGCAAGAAACTACCGGACGCACCCGGTCTTCGCGGCATCACCGTGATCCTGTCCAATCCCACCACTCGCCGCGCCGTCACCACTGACGCAGGAGGAGACTACGAGATCGACGACCTCGGCCCTGGAGACTACCAACTTTCTGTGGACCGCTCGACGGTTCCCCCGGATTTCGTCCTTCCCGAGGAACCTGCCATGCTCAAGGTTGGACCCACCGAAACCGTTGTCCACAATGTCCCCCTCCAGGCCCTGCGCTCCGTCGCCGGGCGCGTGCTTCTGAAGTCCCATAACGGAGGTGGCGAAAGCCTGAAGATCCCTGGGCTCATGAACGGTTCGGCGCCCAGCCGCAACGGCACCAAGGGGACCGCACATGCACTTGAGCCCGAAACTCAGCCGGCTCTTGTACCGCTCGCCGGAGTCAGGCTCGCAGTGGATCACAACATGGCCACCACCGATGCGGACGGAAATTTCGTGCTGCGAAACTTACCTGCCGGCGAACTACTTCTGACCATGGTCCCTGTTGCTCCCGTTCCCGCTGGGGCCGCGATCCCTTCCTGGCGAATCCAGTTGCCGCGTGACCCTATTCAGGTTCAAGGAGCAACCATCACACTTTCCAACCCGCAGTTGCTCCAGTACCTTCTTCCCTCTTCAAGCCCGAAAGAGGAGTTGCCTGAGAAAAAAGTCAAAGCAGCGTCGTCTGAGAAAGAATTCCAAGAGAAGTCGTTTGAGAATGAAGCCAAGAGTGCCTACTTTGACTTCGACAAGTCCGGCATTCGCCCGGATGCGCAGCAGACCCTGACAGCCGACGCCGACTTCTTCAAGGCCCACCAAGGCGTCAAGTTCACCATCGAAGGTCACTGCGACGAACGCGGAAGTGAGGAGTACAACCTCGGTCTGGGCGATCGGCGCGCGACCGCTGCGAAGAACTTCCTGGTCAACTTGGGTATTTCCGCGGACCGGATCTCGATGATTTCCTATGGGAAGAGCCGGCCGGTTTGCAGCGAGCACAACGAGGGGTGCTGGCAGAAGAACCGCCGCGCCCACTTCCGATTCGGCACCGAAACAAAGTAGGCGGTTGCCGAGACCGATCTCCTTCAAGGGGCGAGGTGTATCCGCGTCTTCAACCGTCTGCGTCCTTCCACTGACTCGGCCCTTTCTCGAGCCCATCCGCTTTCCTTGTCGGTGAGCCGGTACCGCCAGTGCCTCGCGTGTTCCATCCCCCAGCCTATCTGCCCGGGCAATAGCCTCATGTGTCCTGAACTCACCCCAGATTAAAAAGTCCCGCCGAGGCTCTTGGAGTCTGTTAGCATTAGACCCGATACGAGTACGCCAACTTCTCGCCGCTGACAGTTCTGGTCTTCTCACTGTCCAGCGGCACAAAGCGAGGCACAACCATGAGGCGTACGACTTGGGTTCTCTTTCTTTTGGGAGCTACTTTGGGCTTTTTTCACGGGCCGCGACAGCTCTTCGCGCAGGCCTGCAAGGATGAGGAAGGGATGGTGGCCGACCGCAAGAAAGCCATGTCGGATCTGGTGGTCACGGTGCAGAAAGAAAGCCTCCCGGATTTTCAGAAAGCCTTTCACCAGAAAGGTACCCTCACCAAGCTGACCCTGTACAGCACTATGGTGGATGGGCTGCTGAGTTGTCTGGACAAAGCCGCGCAGGACACCACGGCCCTCAAGGAACAAGTGGATGCTTACAAGGCCAAGCGCGAGGCTTACGCGAAGCTCAAGGATAAGATCCAGAACGAGCGAAATGCGCTCAAGTCTGCAGGAGCTCCCAAAGACGCCAAAGCTCTGATCGAGAAGTTCGATCTGTGAAGCGGTGAGGGCTCCCCATGGCTGGGGGTCTTGAGCCCTCTCCGCCTGCCCAACCGAGCAGCGCGAAAGCAAAGAACCGCCGCCTGCCGACGTTCCAGCAGTGTGATCTGCGTATCCTCGTCCCGAAAGGATCGGTGACATGCGTGCCCGTCTGCGCGTTCTCAGCACCAAGACGATATACAGCGGGAAGGTTGTCGAATTGAGGCTCGACCAGGTGATCGAACCCGGGGGCGTGGTGGCAAGCCGCGAGGTGGTTTGCCATCCTGGTTCCGTCGTTGTGCTGCCCCGACTTCCCGACGGCCGCGTGGTGTTGGTGCGGCAATACCGCTACGCCGTGCGACAATGGCTCTGGGAACTAGTGGCAGGCAGCATGGACCCGGGAGAAACACCTGAGGAGAGTGCTCGCCGTGAACTGCGGGAAGAGACTGGATACCGCGCGCGGACAGTCAAACTTCTGCTCGATTTCTATCCGAGCCCCGGCTTCCTAAGCGAAAGATTCTTTCTCGTCGAAGCACAGGGGCTGACGCGCGCGAAGGCCCAGCCCGAGGCAGACGAGCAGATCGAAGTCGGCCACTTCACCCGTTCTCAACTAGTTAACATGCTTCACCGCAAGCAAATCCGCGATGCGAAGACACTCGTCGCGATTCTGTGGCTGGTGTGCAGTCACAATGTCTCCATTTGACGCAGCGTAGAATCCTGACGATCCTCGCCTGAAGCATTATTTTCTTGACAAGCTAGCCTCGGACCATATAACAATAATGGGCAGGGAGTTTGCAAGGTGTTCTCGTCGGGAACGTGTTCATAGAAAGAGGCCGGGCATCCTTTTGGGTTCTCGGCTTTTTCTTTTTGGGCCACACCCGCCGAGCAGCAACTCAAAGCAGAATCAAGGAGGACGCAAGTGGCAAGACTTCAAGGTAAGGTGAAGTGGTTCAACAACAGCAAGGGGTATGGCTTCATCGGCCAGGAGGGCGGAGCTGATGTCTTCGTTCATTACTCGGCCATCCAGGGTGAAGGCTTCAAGACCTTGCAAGAAGGCGACACCGTTGAATTCGAGATCGTCCAAGGGCAGAAAGGACCACAAGCTGACAAGGTCACAAAGCTGGTGTAACCGGCATCCGCTTCAGCGTTTCCTGGCCCAACCTTCGTGGTTGGGCCTCTTTGTTTTTGCTGCCGGCACGCACAACAGCGGTCCCCCCACGGGCTCCCATAAGACCACAAGTACCCACTTGATTTCTGGAGGCAGGGGCTGGAGAATGAAGGAGGCCAGACCGTTCAGGATGGCCCGACGCTACCGGAGAAACAAATCGGACAGAGAGACTCGCGAGGAAGCCTCAGGGCGCGCCAACGCGTGGCTGACGTGCTCAATTGCCAGGAGGTGGGTGAAGATGGTGAAGTCGCTTTGGGCAATCCTCGTTTCGGGGTTCATCGCGCTCAGTGCTTGGTCTCAAGAGGTTTCCCCGCCTTCCATCCTGGCCCACCGCAGCGAGCTAACCCGAACGAGCAGCGCTAACCAGTCCGCGCCACAAACCCTTACGATCCCCGCGGACACCGAGGTCGCCGTGGAAATGCTCTCCGGGATTCACACCCAGATCAACCGCGTGAACGATCCCATTACGGCCCGGCTGCGGCAGCCCGTCTACATAAACGGGCGCGTGGCGCTGCCCCCAGGCAGTCTGCTCGACGGACACATCACGGTGATTCGCTCCGCTGGACGGATGCGTCGCCCGGCCGAACTTGGCTTGCGGTTTGAGCGGATCACGCTGCCAGACGGGCAGGCGGAACCGATTGCTGCCGTCCTGGCTGGCATGGATAAGCCGGAGACCCTCCAGGTCCGCCTCGACGCCGAAGGCCACCTGAAGGGTACCCGAGCGTTCTCCTGGAAGTCGCTCTTTGGCGGGTTCGTAGGCCTGGGCACCTTCGGCACCGTGAGGGCAGCTCTGGCCGGCCCCGCTACGGCCTCAGCATTGCTTCCTTTGAGTGGAGCGGTGGTGTTTGGTTACGAAATCCTCTGGCCGCGCGGTCGCGACGTCAACCTTCCTCCCGAAACTCCCTGCCGTCTGCGCCTTAACCACCCGCTCACCGTGCGGGTACCGTGGTAGCCGCGACCGTCCCGGCTCGCTACACTCCTCGAACCCCCGATGTGGGCCAGCGTAGCCCTTACCTAAGCACAGAGCAAAAAAGCCCGCGCCGTCTTAGCTCACATAGCCGCAGGCACCTCGTTGGCCGCGTGATGGTATAGTGACAGGGTGCCGGAGAGCTCTCTGAGTGAGGTATTGCGCAGCCCTGCGGGTGCCCGGCCGGCTGTCCTCGAAGGCCGCTGGCTGGGGAATGAAGGAAGGCAGGCCTGGGTAGCTGCGAACCCGGTGAGCGTGCTAGAAGGCGGGCCTGAGGCGTTGGAGGAGCTCTCTTCCTGGCTTGCCTGGCACGCAGAGAAATATCCAAGCGGCGCCGCCATTGGCTTCCTTGCCTATGAACTAGCAAGGCTCTTTGAACCTGTCCGGCTAGTGAAGCTCCCGTCCCTACCCGACCTCTCCTTTGCATACTACCCACGAGTGCGGCGGGTCCCTCTCAACACTCCGGCCCTTCCTGCGATGAACATCGCCCCGCCTGTGGAGTTCTATGCGAACTCCGATAAGCAATCCTATCAGGAGGCCGTCGCGAAGATCCGCGAATACATTGCGGCTGGAGATATCTACCAGGCAAACCTGACCATCCAGTTCTCGGTGAATCTTGGCAGTCAGCTGCCGGAAGAGACCTACCATCGTCTGCGCCGTACTCGGGCGCCGTTCGGCGCGTTCTTGAAAGGCCCAGGCCGCGCCATTCTGAGCAATTCCCCGGAACGTTTCTTTCGAGCATCCGGCGATCGCATAGTGGCCAGCCCTATCAAGGGCACGATCGCCCGCGGGGCACAAGGCGAAGAGACCGCAAGGTCAAGGCTGCTCTCTAGCGCCAAGGATCGTGCCGAGAATGTAATGATTGTCGATCTCGTCCGCAACGATCTGGGCCGCATCTGCCGCTACGACAGCATTCGCGCTCGTCTCTATGAGATAGAAACTCTGCCGCAGCTTTTCCACTTGGTTTCTCACGTTGAGGGGACGCTCCGTCATGGGGTGGGACTTTGGGATATTCTGCGGGCGCTGTTCCCCTGCGGATCGATTACTGGCGCACCCAAGATCCGGGCGATGGAAGTTCTTTCGGAGATTGAACAGGTCCCTCGTGGCGTGTCGATGGGCGCCCTGGGAATAATCTGCGGCGCGCCCGGCTCCGATCGCTGTACAATGGACTTCAATGTCGCGATCCGCACGATGCTCATCGAGAACGACCGGGCGGTGTTCAACGTGGGTGGGGGGATTGTTTACGATTCGCAGGCCGAAAGCGAGTACGAAGAAGTGATGCTCAAAGCTCAACCGCTGCTGGGAGCCCTCGGAGCACTGGAATCCGTGAAGACAGGCACGATCCACACATGCATTTAGAGGGTCAGTCGAACCTATGGACCGCCTGATTTTTCATAACGACCGCATCGTTCCCTTCGAAGAAGCTCGCCTTTCGCCCGGACAAATGGGATTGCTCATGGGCTGGGGCGTCTTCACTACTTTGCGTATATACGAAGGATACCCGTTTGCCTTCGACCGGCACTGGGCGCGGATGGTGCACGATGCGGAGCGGCTCGCGGTAGACTTGCACTACGAGCAGGAGGCTGTCTGGCAGGCCATCGTCCGTCTGGCAGAGGCCAACCACCGACCAGAAGGCATGGCTCGCCTTTCCTTCGTGAAGAATCACGGGGGGATCTGGGCTCAGGCCAACGACCGGCCGGCGACGGACCTGCTGGTGTTTACTCGTGAACTCGTGCCCTGGCCGGCTGTACATCGGCTGCAGCTTCAACCCAACGCCATCTTTTCCACCGGTCGATTGGCAGGCGCCAAAATGTTGTCCTGGGTCCAGAACGCGGCGCTGTACGAGAGGGTCCATCTAGAGGGTTTTGACGACGCATTGCTCCTGAACGAAAAGGGACACCTGGCTGAGTGCACCTCGGCCAACGTTTTCCTGGTTCGCAACGGCACCGTGCTGACCCCACCCCTCTCCTCAGGTTGCTTGCCGGGCATAACGCGCGAGTGCCTGCGAGAGGTTACTCCCCAGGCCAGTTTTAAGCTGCACGAGCAAGACCTGACCACGGAAGACCTGGCCTCCGCGGAAGAAGTCTTCATCAGCTCCACGACTCGCGAAGTCGCCGCCGTGGGCAGCATCAGTCCGCACTGGAATTACAACGCCCCGGGGAAAATCACGCGCGCGCTCGAAAAGGCGTTCCAGGAATACGTTCGATCTCACCTGAAGCGTGCGCCGGCGCCGCGCCCCTGATCGCTGTCCTGGCAGTTGATGCAATTCCCGCATTGCGCTAAGGTGTAAGGGACGGGGATGAACTGTCGTCAGGTGGGGAGGGAGAAGCGAGAGTACGGAATTGGAGAACAACGTTCGCCTAGCCCTGATTCCTTGTCGCGCTGTCCCCGGTTCCGTAGTCCCGATTCCCTACTCCGTATTCCGTTTTTGACATGCGCAAGCCGCAACCCGAACACGACCTGCTGAGCGAGATTCCCTCTCCCTCGGCGCGCCTCTGGCTGGGTCTGTGCGTTAGCCTCACGATCTTCGTGGTTTTTGCGGTATACACAATCCACGAGATCCGCTGGCTGGAAGACTTCCAGGTCAACGTGGTGCAGAAGAACCGCAAGGCATCGCTACAGCTCTTGCGCTTGCAGAATAACACTTACCAACTGGCCGTCTCGCTGCGCGACATGACCCTCCCGGAGAGTCGATACCCCATCTTCTACTGGCGGGGCGAGTTCACCCGCTTGCGCCAGGACATGGACGACGCGCTCGCCCTCGAGGGGCAGTACGCAGTCACGACTCCCGCTGGCGATGAGAAAAGACGCCAGTTGCGTGACGTACTGGATGATTTCTGGATGACCGCCGACGAAGCCTTTACGTTGGCCGACCAGGGCCACGAGGATACAGCCCGTTACCTGATCCGATCCCAGTTGGAGGAAAAGCGGGAAGTGATCTCATCTATCGTTTCGCGCTTGCTCACGCTCAACGACCAGGCGCAGGTGGAAGCAGGTCAGAGAGTCAATCTGGTGTATGGGAAAGTGAAGAAAGACATCCTGCTGTTAATCGGTGTCCTGTTCCTGGTAGCACTGGGCACGGGTCTCTATACACTTCAGGCCAATCGCAAGACCTTTGAGCGGTTGCACCATCTGGCAGAGAAGCTCCAAGCGCAATCGCAGCAACTCAGCAACCTTTCCTGGAAGCTCATCGAGGTTCAGGAAGAGACCCTCCGGAGAGTTTCGCGCGACTTGCACGATGAATTCGGGCAGATTCTGACGGCTTTGGGTACTATGCTGAGCCGAGCGGAGCAGAAAGGTTTGGAAAAGGATTCTATCTTCGTCCAGGAAGTGCAGAAGGTGAAGAGGATCGTCGCAGAGACTCTGGAAAGTGTCCGTAACAGCTCCCAGATTTTCCGTCCGGCGATTCTTGACGATTTCGGGTTAGAGCAAACCCTGGAATGGTTCGTGCGGCAGTTCTCCCGCCAGACCGGTATTCATGTGCACTTCGAGCAGGATCTGGCAGAGGGCTTCTTCCCTCGCGAGGATGCAATACACATTTATCGCATCCTCCAGGAGGCGCTCAACAACGTGGCGCGTCATTCCAAAGCGCACGAAGCCTGGGTGGTGCTGCGCGAAAACGGCGACGAGTTACGCTTGGAGATTCGCGATAATGGTATCGGATTTGAGCTGGCGCGGGACATGGAACGGGCCCCAGGAGATGGAATTGGCCTAATGGGAATGCGTGAGCGAGCCCAGCACCTGAACGGTGAGTTTTCCATGCAATCCACTCCCGGTCGCGGGACCGTCGTGAACATTCGCATTCCGGTTGATAGGAACACGCTCCGGCCGGAGAAGGAAAAGGTAGGTTAACGATGGCAGCAAGCGGTCAGGAAAAGAAGATACGGGTCCTGCTCGCTGAGGACCATACTCTGGTCCGGCAGGGCTTCCGGCGTATCCTGGAAGACGACCCGCGGGTCGCGGTGGTGGGAGAGGCGCGGACCGGGCTCGAGGCCATCGAGCAGTGCAAGGAAGTGAAGCCCGACGTGGTGGTGATGGACCTCTCCATGCCGGAACTGGGAGGCCTGGAAGCCACCGCGGAAATCCTTAAGATCCTCCCGCAAACCAAGATCCTTATCCTCAGCATGTATTCGAACGAGGCCTACGTGCGGAAGGCGTTTCAACTGGGCGCCAAAGGGTACGTGCTAAAAAACGCTATCGAAGTGGATCTCTCCCGCGCCGTGCTGGCGCTGGCCGAGGGCGAGGCTTACTTCAGCCCCGGCATCTCCCAGATTGTTCTGGAGAGCCTAAGGGCAGGGTCTTTTCAAGACTCCAGCCAGGATCCCTACGAGCGCCTGACGCTAAGGGAGAAGGAAGTGCTGCAACTCATCGCACAAGGCAAGTCCAATAAAGAGATCGCCACTCTTCTCAATATCAGCGTGAATACTGTCGCGGTGCACCGTGCGCGGGTCATGGCAACGCTCGGACTCCATCGCACGGCTGAACTTGTCCTCTACGCAGTGAAGAAAGGCGTGATCCTGCCGCAATAGCATCGCCGACTGCGACCTATTCCACGGGCGCCCCAGACGCGCCACTCTCGGGGAACGATATAACGGCTCCAGGACTCGGTGGCTATTTTAGAGCCAGCACTTCTCTTCGCCCAGCGCGGGTGAGGAATGTCTTGACTTTGCCGCCGGGTACCAGCCGCTCTACCTCTCGGTTGGTGAGCGCTGGATAGGGGAAAGGCTTGCGACTCTCAACCCCCGATCCCAGCACTGTCAGACTTTCAAGCCACCAACATGTTTCCGCTCCCAATGCCAGGTAAGGCTCGCGAAGGAGACAGAAGATCACACCTTCAGGGTGAAGGTAGGAGCACAGATGCTCGACGAGGCGAGACAACGCATCTCGCGGCAACAAATCCAGGAGATGCCAGCAGAAGATCGCTGAAAGAGAATCGGACGGGATTTCTGGGAGCTGCGCCAGGAAATTCTCGATAAGGAAGACGGGCGTCTTCCCGCGACGGTCGAAGAATTCCGGGTCAGGCCGCTGCGCAGGGGTGAGCAGATCGGCTACATAGAGCTTCGCCCCCCGCTGGAGCAAGACGTCCGCGGTGGATTGGTAAATGGGGCCGCAGTCGAGAATACGCGGATAGCGAACGCCGCGGAGGTGCTGCCAGAGCCATTCCAAAGCCCGACTGGCACCCCCGGCGGGTGATGAATTGGATCGCGTGAGGTCTTCCCTGCTCTTCGTTGGCAACATCAGAAGCCACACGCCTCGGCCAACCTGCTCCTTATACAGGTCGGGGGATTGGCATGGAACGGCAGCCCGCCAGCCCCGGCCCAATCTCGAGCTTGCGGCCGTGGCGGCTGGCCAATAAATCCTAAGGAGCTTAGGCGCTAGCCTTGAAAGCGCTCGGAGCCGATATCACCCTGGGCGCCTCCTGCGCCTCTTCGCGCAAAATGTCAATGCTGCCCTTGAAGTAGGCGCCTTCCTCGATGGCAACCGCCGCCGCTAGAAGGTCACCCACCACGTGGCCGGTCCGGCGGATCTCGATCTTATCGCGGGCTGAGATGTTGCCGATCACGGAACCCAGGATCACCACCTGTCGGGCGTGGATCTCAGCCTTTACCTGGCCGTCCGGGCCTACCGTGAAGCAATGGTCCTCGAGAGTAATGGTGCCCTCGAATTGCCCCTCAATAAGCAGATCTTCATTTCCTGATAGCTGCCCTCGCAGCACCACGGTCCGCCCCAGGACTGTATGCGGGGGACCGGGTGCCGACGGGCTCGGGACTCTCACCGTCGTTTCATCCATGGAGGTTTCCAGCTTGGGAATGGCCGGCGGAGCCGATGCCGATCTGAGGCTCTGCGGTATCAGAGATCGAAGTTTCTTCTCCCACAACATGACAGGCTCCGTCATCCGGGAAGAGGCCCGGGGAGAATCCCACTCGTTCCCCGGTAGTCCTCCGTGGGGGGGAATCTTACATCGCATGGGGCCGGAGTGCAATCACCCAGAATCGCACGCCGCTAGAATGCCAGCGCGCGCGCGGACAAGTTAAAGTCCTGCTACCTGTTGTGGCCGGGGCGTGGTATCCTCGCCCGCCAAGCCTCTTGGGAAGGTTTCTGGCAAGTTTGCGCTGACGGTTCTTGGTAACTTCTTTGTGTCACAGTCACCCCGTCGGCGGCGGCACTTTGGAGGGTGGAATGGCAAACCAGAAAAGCTCCGGACTCGACCGGCGAACATTCTTGAAAGGCGTAGGCGCTGCGACGCTCGCCCGCAGCTCCGTCATCGTGACCCACGCCTCGGAGCCCTCTCAAGCACCGGCCCCGCCTCTCGCGCCCCAGCGACGCGATCGCGTCGTCTATCGCGGGGAGCACTTGCGAGCGCTGGCGATGCCCCTGGGAGGTATTGGAACGGGAACAATTGCCCTGGCCGGCGACGGTGGCCTACGCCAGTGGCAGATTGTGCACAATGTCAACCACCTCGCACACGTGCCCCTGAGTTTCTTTGCCTTTTGGGGAAGGCCCGACGACGAACCGAGCGTCGCCCGGGTGCTCCAGTCGTCCGCGTTATACGACGAAAGTGGCTTCAAGCCTCCTCTCACAACGAACGACCACGTGGTGCCAGCCGAGTCTCGCAAGCTGCTTGCACGCCTGCCCGGCGTCGCAGAGCTGGAATTCGCGGGGGAATACCCGCTCGCGCAAGTCCGCTACAAGGACGGGGCGCTGCCGGCTGAGCTTTCGCTCGAGGCGTACTCGCCATTCATCCCGCTCAATTCCAAGGACTCGGGCCTCCCCGCCATCATCTTCGAATTCCAAGTTAAGAATAGCAGCACGCATGGACTGGAATGTTCACTCCTAGCGACCTTACAGAACCTGGTGGGATGGGATGGGCACACTCCCATTGTGGGCGTCGAACATTTCGCGTACGGCTCCAACCGCAACACGCTGATCCGCTCCGCAGCACTGACCGCCATCGACATGTCGAATCCGCGCTTGCCCGATGACTTTCCCTTCCAGGGCCATTTGGTGCTCGCGACGCTCGCGGAGGATGCAACCTACCTCACACAGTGGGACAACCCGGAGGTCCTCTGGGGAGACTTCGCCGAGGACGGGCGACTCGCGAACCTGGAAGGCAAACAACCCAGCGCCGAGGGCCGCACCTGGAACAGCGCGCTTGCAGCCCATCTGAGGCTTGCGCCCGGCGAGGAAAGAACCGTGGTCTTCCTCATCGCTTGGCATTTCCCAAACCGCTACGTCAACTGGAGCCAGCCGGCAATCACCATCCGCGACACCAAAACGAAGTTCTGGCTGGGGACCATGTACGGCAACTGGTTCACGAGCGCAATGGACGTGGCTCACTACGTGCGCGATAACCTCGCCCGCTTGCGCCAGGAAACTCGCCTGTGGCGGGACACCTTCTATGACTCCACTCTGCCTTATGAACTGCTCGACTGCGTGAGTTCGCAGGCCTCGATTATTCGCACTCCGACGTGCATCTGGATCCAGGACGGCCACCTACACGGCTTCGAGGGCTGCTGCGGGGCAAGCACGACACATTGCGAGGGTTCCGGCTGCTGCCCGCTGAACTGCACCCACGTGTGGAACTACGAACAATCACTCTCGCGGCTGTTCCCCGACCTCGAACGCACCATGCGCCACACCGATCTTGAAATCCAGCAGCACCCGAGTGGCTATATCCCTCACCGGACCATCCTGCCCTTCTACCTGCCGCGCAACTGGGACAGGCCTATCGGCGGCCCGGAGAATCCTGCGCTGGACGGGATGCTTGGGACTGTGCTGAAGACCTATCGCGAGTATCGCCAGGGTGGGGGACGGGAGTGGCTGGTGCGGCTCTGGCCCCGGGTCAAGAAGCTGATGGATTACATCACGCGCACGCACGATCCCAAGGAAGAGGGCGTCATCCGCGATGAGCAGCCCAATACCTACGACATTTCTATCTACGGTGCGAATAGTTTCATTGGCGGCCTGTACCTAGCCGCACTTCGCGCCGCAGAAGAGATGGGAAAAGTTGCGGGCGATGAGGCAACTGTGCGGCGCTACCGCGCCATTTTCGAGAAAGGCCGTGTGAGCCTGCCGGCGGAGATCTGGAATGGCGAGTACTACATCCAGAAAGTGGATCTCGAAGAGCATCCTAAGTACGAATACGCTACCGGCTGCCACGCCGACCAGTTGCTGGGCCAGTGGTGGGCGTATCAGTTGGACCTCGGATATATCCTTCCGGAGGAGCAGGTGCGCGCCGTGCTCGGCTCAATCGTGAAACACAACTGGCGCGAAGACTTTGTGGGGTTCAAACAAGCCCCTCGCGTCTTCGCTTCGGAACACGATCGGGGGCTGCTCATCTGCACCTGGCCGAAGGGGGGAAGACCACAGGAACCTACCCTTTACTCCGACGAGGTCTTTACCGGCATCGAATATGAAGTGGCAGGCGTGCTCCTGTACGAAGGGCGGGTTGAGGACGCCCTGAAAATCCTGCGAGGCGTGCGCGCCCGCTACGATGGCCGTGAACGCAGCCCCTGGAACGATATCGAGTGCGGCGACCATTACGCGCGCGCCATGAGCAGTTGGACGCTGCTCGAGGCCGTCGCCGGGCTGCGCTACAGCGCTCCGGACGGGCTTCTGGCATTCGCCCCGAAAACGACCCCAGAGAATTTCCGTTGTCTTTTCATCGCCGCCGAGGGCTGGGGAAAGTTTGACCAGCAGATCTCCGGCAAGTCCCAAGCGAACAGCCTCACCGGGGCCTACGGAAAAATCAAGCTGCGGACGCTCGAACTGGCCTACCAAGGCAAAACCAAACCTCAGAAAGCCACGGCGACACTAGTCGGGAAGCCGCTTGCGCTCGAGTCGCGTATCTCAGGCAACGTCGTCCGCCTGCAGGCCGGCCGCGAACTGGAATTGAGTGCGGGAGACTCTCTGCGTGTGGAAATCTCCTAGCAAGGGTTTGAGAGACGCTCTGTAAAAGATGGGCCTCATCCGCGCGGGTAAATCGGCTGACCTCTACTTGGCCTGATAAACGACCTTGCCGCCCACAATGGTCATCGTCACCCGCGCGTCTTTGATCCGTTCTGGCGGCAAAGTGAAAAGATCGTCGGAGAGCACAACCACATCCGCGAATTTTCCCGGGGAGATCGTTCCCTTTTCTTCTTCCTCAGAAGCCGCGTAAGCCGCGCCCAGCGTATAGGCGCGCAAGGCCTCCTCGACGGTCAGGCGCTGCTCGGGGAACCAACCAGCAGCATGTTTGCCATCGAGCGTGGCCCGCGTCACCGCGGCGTACACACCGAGTAGAGGGTCGAGCGGAGCTACAGGCCAATCGGAGCCAAACGCCAGCGGAGCGCCGGCCTCCAGCATCGACCGCCACGCGTAACTCGACCGGGCGCGTTCCTGCCCAATGCGCTTCTCGGCCCAGCGGCCGTCGTCGATGGCATGGTATGGCTGCATCGAGGCAACAACGCCCAGCGCCGCAAAGCGCGCGAAATCTTGCGGGCGCACGTGCTGCGCGTGCTCGATGCGAAAATGGCGGGCAGCAGGTTGGTCGCCACCCAGCTTCGCATAAATGTCGAGTACCTCGGAGATTGCCCGGTCGCCGATCGCGTGAATGCAGAGTTGGAGCTGCGCTTCGTCGGCCCCTCGCGCCAGGGCCTCCATCTTGGAGGGAGGATTCATGATGTCCATAGGTAGGCCGCGGTTTCCGGGTTCATCCGCAAAAGGCTCGAACATCCAAGCCGTCGCTGAGCCCAGTGAGCCATCGGCGAAGGCCTTGACGGCCCCCAATCTGAGGAAGCCGCTTCCCATGCCATGCGAGATCCCTGCTTCCGCAAGCTTACGCCAATGCGCAATCGGAATCACTTCGTACATGCGGCAGGTCAGCCAGCCCTCAAGCTCGGCGCGCCGCAACAGCCGCACTTCGCCGTTAAAGCTACCCGTGGGAGAGTCTGAATCCACGGTGACGTTGTGAACGGACGTGACGCCCACTCGCCGCGCTTCCTGCAGTGCTGCTTTCAGCGCCTCCACCATTTCGGCTTCGGTGGGACGTGGAACCACTCGCCCCACTAGCTCCTGCGCTGCGTCCTTCAAGATTCCCGTGGGTTCTCCCGTTTTCGGGTCGCGCGCAATAACGCCCCCTGCCGGATCCGGTGTTTCCTTGTTGAACCCAGCCAACTTCAGAGCCAGGGAGTTTGCCAATGCTGAATGACCATCGTAGCGGCTGATAAGAACAGGATTGTCCGGTGTCACCGAATCAATCAGCCAGCGCGTGGGAAGCTGGGATGAGGGCCAGCCCTGTTCATCCCAATTGCCCCCCAGCAACCAGCGTCCCGCCGGGAGCGTCTTTACTTTCTCAGCGATGCGGCGAGTAAACTCCTCTTCGCTGCGTGCATTTTTCAGGTCAATTTGCAGGAGCTGGAAACCGCCATTGATGAAATGGACATGGCTGTCCATGAAACCGGGAACGGCCAGACGGCCTTGCACGTCCACCACCTGTGTGTTGGGACCCACATAGGCGCAGATTTGCTCGTCGTTGCCCACGGCCAGGATGCGACCATCAAGCATCGCAACGGCTGAAGCGAATCTCGCGGGAGCAGGCTTCTCGCCTGGGCGCGACGCCGACTCGCCCGTCCAGACCTTGCCGTGGCGCAGGATGAGGTCGGCTCCGCGAGACAGCTTAGCCTCAGTTTGTGCACTTGGGGATGATTTCGGTCCCTGGCCGTTCATTGGTGCTGGCATCGCAAGCCCCAGAAGGAAGATCAAAACCACACGCACACGCCTCACGCGAACCTCCTGGCAGGGCATTATTTAGAAATCGTCCCCGAAAGGCAAACGAGAAATCTTCGGTGGTGTGCGGAGAATTCTGGTATAAAAAGCAGAAAGGGGTGAAGCATGAAGACGTTCTCTGCGTATGTGGAGTGGGACCCGGAAAGCAGACTTTACGTAGGGATCGTCCCTGGCATCCCCGGTGCGCATAGCCAAGGGGCGACGCTGGACGAACTCCAAAAGAACTTGAAAGAAGTGCTGGAGTTGTGTCTGGAGGAATACAAGGGGTCACTGGAAGACCTTCCGCGTTTCGTGGGCCTCCAACAGATTGAGGTCGCCCTTTGAGCCGCCTGCCAGTCATTAGCTTCCAACAGATGGAGAAGGTCTTGCTTCACCTTGGCGTTCAACCCGTTCGACAGAAGGGCAGCCACATCTTCTACCGGCATTCTGACGGCAGGACGACGACGGTTCCGAATCACCCGGGAAGAGACCTCGCGCGTCCGCTACTCCGAGAAATCCTTCGCGAAATCGACCTCACGCCCGAGCAGTTTCAAGAAGAACTCGAGAGAGTCTGAGCTAAGTTAGAAAAAGACGATAGGAGCTAAAGCCCAGAAAGAAGTGAGTTGCCAAACAGCGACGTGACCGCATGATTCAACTCGTGTGCTGAGGCAGGCGGGCTCAAGCTGTGCTGCCTGGCGAACTCAGGGGCGGCGCTACGTGCGGAACTTGCTGGATTTCAGGAGCCTCGTGGTTTCGGTGGCGATCAGGTCGCCCATGCGAGAGGTGGTGACTGGCCGTTTCTTGCCGGGGAGTTCCGCCGTGCGTGCGCCGCGCTTCAAGACTTTCTCGATCGCTGTCTCGATGGCTGAGGCAGCCGCCTCCATGCGGCAGGAGTAGCGCAGCATCAGGGCGGCAGAGGCGATAGCGCCAATGGGGTTGGCGCGGTTGCGTCCCGCGATGTCCGGCGCGGACCCGTGCACCGGCTCATACAAGGCGCAGTGCTCGCCCAAGCTGGCCGAGGGCAACAGGCCAATGGAACCCGTGAGCATGGCTGCTTCGTCGCTCAGGATGTCCCCGAACATATTGTTGGTCAGGACCACGTCAAAACTTGTGGGGCGTTCGATCAACTGCATCGCGCAGCTATCGACGTAGAGGTGTCGGAGCTCCACGTCCAGATAAGACCGGCCGATCCGCGTCACCACCTCGCGCCAGAGTCGGGAAGATTCGAGCACGTTCGCCTTGTCTACCGAGGTGACCTTGCGACGACGCACGCGCGCGAGCTGGAAGGCCCGGTGAGCTACGCGCTCCACCTCGTGCTCGCGGTAAACTTCCGTATTGATCCCCACGCGTTCGCCGTTCTTGGAGAAAATTCCGCGCGGGTTCCCGAAATAGATCCCACCCATCAACTCCCGCACAATCACCAGATCGGTGCCGCGAACCAGACTAGGCTTGAGCGCGGATATGCCTGCCAGCGAGTCCAGCACCTTGGCAGGCCGCAGGTTCACATAAAGCCCCAACCGCTGGCGTAACTGCAGCAACCCTTGCTCGGGACGAAGTTCCGGACGGCCTGAATCCCAGCGAGGTCCACCCACCGCCCCCAGCAAAACAGCCTGCGCGTTGTTGCAAATGGAAATCGTTTCCGCCGGAAGCGGAGCAGCCGTCGCATCCAAGGCACTGCCGCCGATGAGTCCGGTCTGAAATCGGAAGGTGACACCGGTAGCTTCTTCGACGGCCTTTAGAACCTTTACTGCCTCGGCTGTAACCTCAGGGCCGATGCCATCTCCTGGCAGCACAGCGATTCTGTAGAGATTCTGCATATCTTTACTTATCTATATCTTACAGGAACAAGAGGGAGAAATGCAAGATTTGCTGCAGACTAAGGCGAGGTAAGTCGCTGAGCCGTCAAGCTTTGCGGGAGACGAAGAACCCTCTTTTTTTCAATGGGTTACATTGGTAGCCGAGTCACCAGCGGCTGACTTAAAGTCCTGTTTCCCCTCTAGTTGGCGGACTCATGCCAGCCGGCATGTCGGTCATTTGTTCGCCCCTCTTGAGCCCCCAGCCGGCAGACTCAAATCAGTAGCCTCCCGGAAAGAAGTGGTCGACTGCTTCGTTCTCGTGCACCGAGCCGCGGGACACGGCGGCGCTCTCCTCCGCGCGTTTTAGTTCGTACACAGCCTTGTTAGCCGCCTGCAAGTAAGCGCGCGCAGCAGCTTCCACTACGTTGTGGCTGGTGGACTTCCCGACGAACTCGCGGCCCGCGAAGCGTGCCCGAATGCACACCTCCGCCACGCCGTCGGTTCCCGGCCCCACGGTGTGCACAGAGAAATCCGCGATCGTGCCCGGCACGCCGGTGATGCGGTCGATGGCCCGGAAGGCCGCGTCGCAGGGCCCCCCCGCCGTAGCTGAATCGTGAAACACCTCTCCGTCCTTTTCCAGCTCGACCGTCGCTGTCGAACGCCCTTCGCTCGAGGCCACACTCTGCAACAGCTTCAGCGTGAACATCTCGGGAATGTGCTGGAATCCCTCGCTGACGATGGCAATGAGATCCTCGTCGTAGATGTTCTTCTTGCGGTCGGCGAGCTGGGAGAAGAGTTGATAGGCACGCTCGAGCTCCGGCTTCGCCAACTGGTAGCCCAGCTCCTCGTACCGCTTGGCCAGCGCATGGCGGCCGGAGTGCTTTCCCAGCACGATCTCGTTCGAGGACATGCCCACGGTCTGCGGGGTGATGATTTCGTACGTGATGGCGCTTTTGAGCACGCCGTCCTGGTGGATGCCCGCCTCATGGGCAAAAGCGTTCCGACCCACAATGGCCTTGTTGCGCTGCACGGCCACTCCCGTCAGGCGGCTGAGCAGCCGACTGGAAGAGTAGAGTTCCTCGGTGCGGATTTCCGTGAACACCGGCAGGACGTCTCGGCGGACGTAGAGCGCCATCACAACCTCTTCCAGGGCGGCGTTCCCTGCCCGCTCGCCGATACCATTGATGGTGCACTCCACCTGCCGCGCGCCACCCCGGATGCCCGCAAGGGTGTTGGCCACAGCCATGCCCAAATCGTCGTGGGTGTGCGTGCTCAACACCACCCGGTCCATTCCTGGCACACGGGTCTTCACATCTCCAAACATCTGCTCATATTCCGGCTCCATACAGTAGCCGACCGTGTCGGGGAGATTAAGGGTGGTGGCGCCTGCTTCCACCGCCGCGTGGCAGCACTCGATGAGATAACTCCGGTCACTGCGCCCAGCGTCTTCGGGCGAGAATTCCACGTCTTGGCAAAAGGACTTGGCATACCCCACCGCCCAACTAATCTGTTTCAGCACCTCCTCGCGCGTCTTGTGAAGCTTGTATTTCAGGTGGATGTCCGAGGTGGCCAGGAAGGTGTGGATGCGCGGCCGCGCAGCTTCCTTCAGCGCTTCCCAGGCGCGGTCGATATCGAGTTGGTTGGCGCGCGCCAGGGCGGCAACAACGGGCCGGCGGATCTCTGCCGCGATGGCTTTCACGGCTTCAAAATCGCCTTGCGAGGCGATGGGGAAACCCGCCTCCAGGATATCCACGTTCAGGCGCTCGAGCTGGCGGGCCATTTCCAGCTTCTCCTCGAGGTTCATGCTGCACCCGGGAGACTGCTCGCCGTCCCGCAAGGTGGTGTCGAAAATGAAGAGCTTCTCTGGCATCTTTCCTCCTCAGCTAATTGGCATCTGAAAGACCGCCGGCGCCGGCAGCCTGCAAGCCTTCGCTCATGGTGCCATTTTCCGACCGGTCGGAAGGTCGAGTCAAGTTTATAATTCTTCTGATATAATAAGCATTGCTTATGGACTCGCGGCGCCCTGTCGAGGCTCCGCCCCGGCAGCCGGGTGTCTTCTAGCCGGACACTGCCCAGCCGTCGGCACACAGGAGGAATGGAAGGGTAAAGCCCTATTGCTGACGGCTGACAACTTCTCTGAGGTGGACCAAATGGAGATTTCGCAACTCGAAGCGTTCGTAGCCGTGGTCGAGGAGAAGAGTTTTTCCCGCGCGGCCGCCAGGCTGCTGAGGACACAGCCGGCGGTCAGCCAAGCCGTGAAGCGTCTGGAGGAGTGGGTGGGCGAACCCCTGCTCGACCGCTCCTCCAAGAGTGGGGTGCTCACCGAAGCCGGAAAGATCCTTTACGACAGCGCGAAAAAAGTCCTGAACCTGCGCCTGGAGGCGCGCGCGGCGGTGGAAGAGCTGCGGACGCTCGAGTGCGGCAAGGTCACCATCGGCGCCAACGAAAGCACGGCGCTCTATCTGCTGCCCGTGCTCAAGAGATTCCGGGAGCTACACCCGGGCGTGCAGGTGGCCGTCAAGCGGAGCCTGTCGCGCGAGATTCCCAGCGCCCTGCTGCGCTACGAAATCGATCTCGGCGTGTTGTCGTTCAATCCGCAGAACCCGGACCTGGAATCCGCCGTCGTCAGCGTGGATGAGCTCTGCCTGATCGTTCCGCCCCGCCACGCTCTGGCCCGCGCTCGCGAAGTAAGCACGCGCGACCTGGGCAAGGAATCGTTCATTGCGCACAACGTGGCCTCGCCCTACCGACAGCGGGTGATCGAGACTTTTGCCCGCCTGCACGCACCACTGCAGATTGCCGTCGAGTTACCCACGGTGGAGACCATCAAGAAATTCGTCAGCATGGGCATGGGCGTTGCCTTCGTGCCGCGCATGTGCGTCCAGGAAGAACTGGCACGCCGCGAGTTCGTGGCCGTGCGCGTCAAGGAGATGCAGATCCAGCGGAAACTCCGGCTGATCTATCGACGCCATTCCGCACTCTCAGCAGCCGCGCAAGGTTTTGTCGAGGTCGCTCAGTCGCTAGCGCGAATATAGTGGCCGGGTGATCCCACCAAGACCCGCGAAGACACACTCTCAGTCGCGCCATGTTATGCGGCCTGTAACTTACATGGCCCCGCCTGAATTGACCTGTGCACTGGCACGCCCTAAGATACCGCTGAGCAGGTAGGTTCACCACAAGTGATTGATAAGAGGGTTTCCCACTATCGCATCCTGGAAAAGCTCGGTGGCGGCGGCACGGGTTTGGTCTATAAGGCCGAGGACACTAACCTCGGCCGCAGCCTACCAGGGACCAGGAAATGAGAATTCTGGCTCAAGGTTAGGAAGGAGAACCGAAATGTGCGAGTTCTGTACCAAACACGGTGAGGGAAAGAAGTGGTACCTGGAAATGAAGAACTATGCGAACGAGCTGCTCCATGCGGAACTCTCTTCCGAGCAAAAGGAAGCTGTTAGGGCCAGGACGCGCGCCGAGTGGATCGAACGCTTTAGCTATAACTTTGCGATGCCAGCGGTTGATGGTGTGCCCAGGCCGCTGGAGCAGTTTTTGGGCGCGGTGTTGTCAACCACCGAGCTCGGTATGCCTCAAGCCGGAGAAGATGAGATCGTAGAAGGTCGGAAGGTCGTCCATTTCGGACAGGTTCTACCGATCGAAGACGTTGAGAAGGTCATCGATATGGTGGACTCTATCACAAGACTTCCCTGCGGATGCCGATTCGTTTCGACAGGAAAGACAAACAAGAGATACTGTTTTGGCCTAGGGAAAGACGTGTGGGGCATTCTGGGCAAGTTCCCGGATGCTTCTTCTTCCCTTGAGGTATTGCACAAAGAAGAGGCCAAAAGGGTCATCCGCGACTACGATAAGGAAGGACTGATACACACCGTCTGGACAGGTGTGACCCCCTTTATTTTTGGGGTATGCAATTGTGATCGCGATTGTTTGGCCTACAGAGGCTACATTGAGCAGAGAGGCGCACCCAGTTTCTTCCGAGCAGAATACATCTGCCGAATAGATGTAGATCTCTGTACGGGGTGCAAGGAATGCATTAGTCAATGTCAGTTTGGGGCGCAATTCTATTCATCAGAGCTTGGCCAGGTGTATATCGATCCTACTCGTTGTTTTGGGTGCGGTGTGTGCAGGGCGGCTTGCCCCACAGACGCCATCCACCTTGTTGCCAGGCGAGAAGACCCGGTGGCTGCAAATGTCTGGTTGGGCCATCCCTGATATCGTTTGCGCCGGGCAGCGTGACCCCGCTTCAGTTCAAGTTGGGACTGGCAGGCATAGGCAGCAGAGCTTCCCCAATCAATTTGCTGTCGATCGTTACACGGTCGCTTCAGGCGCGGGGGTAAACCCGCGCTTGGGGCAGGCTGGTGATGTTCAAAGTACTGCCGCAGTTTCACCCCCTGCGCTCTGACCCGCGCTTTCAGGACCTGCTGCGCCGCATGAACTTCCCGCCGTAACACTCTGCGTTGACTTGCCTGCCAGCGCGGCTTAAGATGGCGACAAAGGAAGGTGGCCCCGGTGGTCGGCAAGACGATTTCTCACTACCGCATCCTGGAGAAGCTGGGTGGCGGCGGCATGGGCGTGGTGTACAAGGCCGAGGACACCAAGCTCGGCCGGCTCGTCGCGCTGAAGTTCCAACCTGAAGAACTCTCCAAGAACCGACAAAACCTGGAACGATTCCAGCGGGAAGCCCAGGCAGCTTCCGCTCTGAATCATCCGAACATCTGCACGATTCACGACATCGATGAATACCAAGGGCAGCCCTTTATTGTGATGGAATTGCTCGAAGGGCAGACGCTCAAGCATCGCATCGCTGGCAAGCCGTTTAAGACGGACGAATTGCTGGACCTCGCCATTCAAATTGCCGATGCGCTAGACGCGGCCCATGTGAAGGGGATCATCCACCGCGACATCAAGCCGGCGAATATCTTCATCACCAATCGCGGCCAGGGGAAGATTCTGGATTTCGGCTTGGCCAAGCTGGCACCAACAGCCAAACGGGCAGCAGAAGCGGTGGGAGCTTCAGCTCTGCCGACGGCAGGAGCGGCCGAAGAGCTTTTGGCCAGCCCGGGCGTGGCGATGGGCACGGTAGCTTACATGTCGCCGGAGCAGGCGCGGGGCGAGGAACTCGACGCGCGCACGGATCTGTTCAGTTTGGCGCAATGCTTTATGAGATGGCCACCGGGCGGCAAGCTTTTCCCGGCGAAACGTCGGCGATTATCTTCAACGCGATTCTGAGCCAAGCTCCAACTTCACCTGTGCGGTTGAATCCGGAAGTGCCGCCGAAGCTGGAAGAGATCCTCAACAAGGCGCTGGAGAAAGACCGCGACGTGCGCTACCAGAGCGCCTCCGAGCTGCGCGCCGACCTCAAGCGTCTAAAGCGCGACACGGATTCCGGCCGCTCGGTCGCGGTGAGTGAGGTTGCCTCGGTCGGTTCCATAGCATCCGTCGGTCCAGCGGCAGGCCCGTCGTCCAGTGGCGCAGTCATACTCAACGAAGCTAGACGGCACAAGGGCGTGCTGGCACTGATGCTGGTTGGGCTGGTGCTGTTGATGGTTGCACTGGGAATTTATCTGTTCAAGCTCAACGCACGCAGGAGCGAATGGAATGTACAGGCTATGAAGATCACCCGTGTTACGCAGAGTGGAAACGCCGCGAATGTGGCGCTTTCCCCGGACGGGCGCTATGTGGTCTACGTTCTGCGTGAGGGGGAAAAACAGAGCCTCAACGTTCGCCAGGTGGCCAGTGGCAGCGACGTGCAGATTCTGCCGCCGGATGAAGTCCTGTTCTACGGTCTGACATTCTCTCCGGACGCTAACTACATTGACTTCCTCCGCTCCGACAAGAACAACCCTGCTTACAGTTATCTTTACCAGATGCCCGTGCTCGGCGGAACGCCGCGTCAACTGATCCGCGATATCGACACGCCCATTAGTTTCTCTCCCGATGGTACACAGTTCGCTTTTGTACGGGGAGTCCCCGATAAGGGTGAGGTTCGTGTTCTGATTGCTAAAGCCGACGGGAGTGGCGAACGGGTGCTCGTGACACGTTCTGCCATCGCCTCGAACAGCACCCTGCTCGGCCCGGCCTAGTCTCCCGACGGAAAGACGGTGGCGCTTACAACTTCTGAGACGGCGAAGGGACTGCACGCTGTGCTCTGGGCCGTATCTGTCTCGGATGGATCGGTCCGCGAAGTCTATTCCGCTCCGCACCCCATTGGCCGTCCGCGCTGGCTGCCCAATGGAAGTGGTCTATTGGTGACGATGGGAGACCCTTCCCGGGCCTTTCGGGGGCAACTTTGGTACATCCCGTTTCCAAAGGGAGAGGTACGCCGCCTCACCAACGGTCTGACTGATTACCAGCTCGACTGCCTTGACCTTACTCACGATGGCACAACTCTCGTCGATACCGAGATGACAAGGGTCTCCGATCTGTGGGTAGCGCCCGCGGGAGATGCCGCACGGGCTAGGCAGATCACCTCGAAGGAGCCTCCGATTGGAGGGTTATCTTGGATGCCGAACGGCAGCATCGTCTTTGCGAATGAGGATGGCAACCTCTTCGCCGTAAACCCGGATGGAAGTGGGCACACGCTGCTGACTCCCAACGAGCGGCAAAACTGGGCGCCCTCAGCTTGTGGCGATGGACGCCACATCGTCTTTGTCTCCTACGGGGAACAAAAGCTCGGGCTATGGCGCATGGATGCCGATGGCTCAAACCCCGCCCGCTTGGCCGACGAGAGCTTTGCGTTGTCCCCGCAATGTTCCCCGGATGGCAAGTGGGTGGTTTATCGGCAGGGCGCTTCTTTGACCATGGTACAAGTGCCCGTCACGGGTGAGAAGCCTCCACAAGTAGTCACGCAGGACTCTCCTTACTCCTCTCTCAGGATCTCTCCAGACGGCAAGCTGATCGTTTATCTCGCGATGCCCAGCGACATTTCTAAACCGAATCAAATGAAGGTCATTCCTTTCGGTGGCGGTACACCCATCTACCAATTCGACTGGCCGGCGGTAGCAGGTGGTCCCCATTGGGCGCCGGACGGCAAGGCCGTTGAATACGTTTTGACCCGAGAGGGCGTCTCCAACATCTGGCAGCAGAAACTGACGGGTGGACCGCCGAAACAGATCACGCATTTCAAGTCGGGACTGATCTTTGCCTTTGATTGGTCGCGGGATGGCAAGCAACTCGCCCTCACACGAGGCAGCGAAAGTAGCAACGTCATCCTGATTAGTAACTTCCGGTGATCCGCCTGCATTCTGATGCCCAGTCTCAAGATCTGCTGCGCGAGGGTAAACTCAGCGTGATCTTTGATCTCTCCGGCCTGAGGTTTATTGACAGTGCCGGCGCGGGGAACGCGGTGATGTGCTTCGACAAACTCAAGAAGTCCGGCGGGACGCAGCAACGCGGCCGCGCAGGAGTTCCAGAAAGTGCTGGCCCTGAGGAACTTTGCGCCCGATGCTCCTGAGCTTTCGCTAGCCCAGCTCGGCCTGGCGCGCGCCCATGCTCTCCAGGGTGACAAGGCCAAAAGCCGCACCGCCTATCAGGATTTCCTGGCGCTGTGGAAAGACGCCGACCTCGATATCCCAATCCTGCAGCAGGCCAAGGCGGAGTACGCAAAGTTGAAATAATCCCCGCACTCTGACCCGCGCTTCCAGGACCTCCTGCGCCGCATGAACTTCTCGCCCTAAAAAACAGCAGGTGGTAGACGGTAGACGGAATGTAGAGGGAAAGCCAGTCAACGGGCGCGCCCGCGTGGGCCCGCTGGCTCTGCGGCTCCGGGGAGCGGCCAAAGCCCCCCTACCAGCTCCACGCCGGCCTCGATCATTCAAGGGGCAGGTTGGCTACGCCAGACCCAGCGGTTCAAGCAACTCTTCGACGTTCGTCTCATCGACGACAAGGCTCAGACATTCCTGGCGCACCTTTTGGTGCTCATCGAAGGCCTGAAAGAGGCGCATCTTGGCGGCGGCATACTGCTCGTTCGAGTCGAGGTCGCGCCCGTGGGCCTCCCGCCACGCGGCCATTGCCCGCTCAGAGACAAACACGCGCAGGGTGAAGGGAGGACTTTGGTCGGCGGTCAGTACGAAGGTGTAATCACTGCCCGGCCCCTGCCCTTCCGGCCGGATAACCGGACGACGAGCGACAAAGAAGTATTGGTATGAAGCGCCCGTTGCGGCAGCGTAAAGTTTGTAGCGACGTTCCATCTTCGACCTTATGCGAATCACGCAGCCCAGGCGAGATTCCAGCTTCCCATCCTAACGAAACTCCACGCCGCCGCATCAACGCGTTGCGCTCGCGTAGACGGCGTCACCTCCACAGCTTCACCACCTCCGGGGCACAGAACCTCCGGTCCAAATGCTCTGTGTAATCCGCGGATTTGCCCCGCCAAGGGTGGCGCTACGTGTTCTGCTCTCGGCTCTTTGGCAGCACAAGTTTCAGCGTCGGTGGAGCGAAGAGCGTGGTGACGAGGCTCATGCCGATGACCACGGTGTAGATAGTCTCCGAGATGGTGTGGAGTCTCAATCCCACTGCGGCCACAATGAAGCCCACTTCCCCCCGTGGCACCATGCCGATCCCAATGCGAAGGGCATCTCTCCAGCCCAGTGAAATACTTCCCAGACCGCAGCCTATCAATTTGCCGACTATGGCGAGCACGCACACAACCGCCAAGATCATCGGCAAGCCGGGCTGAAGAAAAGTTCGCAAGTTGACCTGTGCCCCTAAGAGCACAAAGAAGAAAGGCGCTAGGAACTCGGAAACGGGATGAGCGTTCTGCCGTAGCTTCCATTGCTCGCTCTGCTCGGCCAGGGCCAAGCCAGCCAGGAAAGCACCTATGATGGCGGCCATGCCGATATAGATCGATGCCAGCGACAAGCCGAGGCACAGCAAAATGGAGAGGACAAAGGCAGAATTCCTCGCGCGCAGTTTTGCGACCGTCGGCTCAAAACGACCTACGACGCGCGCGCCGAAGAAAATCACGAGCAGGGAAAACACGACGGCTTCGAGGGTCACAATGGCAAGCGACAGGTAGTTGACATGTCCCTCAGAGAGACTGCTCACGACGGCCAGCACGATCATCCCCAGGATGTCGTCCAGGACTGCCGCACCCAGGATGACGCGTGCCACACGCGTTGCCAGGACGCCCATGTCTGCGAGGACTCGCGCAGTGATGCCCACACTGGTGGCCACCAACGCCGCGCCCACAAAGATGGATTCGACCATCGATCTCTCAACCGCCTTCATGTAGGCAAAGCCCAGAACGAACGGGACCAGGACGCCCAAAGTCGCCACCAGCGTTGCTGTCCAGCCAACTTGCAGAAGGTCTCGAGGCTTCGTTTCCAGACCAACCGTGAAGAGGAGGAAGATGGCTCCCATCTCCGCCAAGCCGCGCGTCAGCTCACTTGGGTGGACAAGCCCGAGCAGCGACGGCCCAACCACCACGCCGGCAATCAGTTCCCCCACGACGCCGGGCTGGCGCAGGCGCTCACAGACTTCGGCCAGCAGTTTTCCTCCGGCGAACATCACGAAAAGCTCAAAGAGCAATTCCCCCGAGTGATCCATCTGCAAAGAACCTCAACAGCTAAGTAGCGCAAGCCGCAGAGTGGGACAGTCAGACACACGCTGGCGCAAAGTGTAAGGCTAACAGAACAAATATGTGCGTCTCCAGCAAATTCGACTCGGCCCAGCGGACTCGTCGAACTTCCCAGCAATCCTCGATACAAAACAGGAGGATTACCCGAGGGACCCTCACCTTAACGGGTGTGTTAGCAGTTTTAGGGGGTTTTAGAGAGGCTGCGGAAGAAGGTGGCTTGGCCAGCGCCTAGTTCGATGTGGGTCACGTGGTCAGGTAGGGGGAGTGGTTTGCTCAGGTCGAACTTGTAGCGTGGCTGGAGGTAGTTCTCCACCACGAAGTCCACCAGCCAATCCGGCATGGAAGTTGATCCTACCGTCACGTTTTCGATCTTCACTTTCGCCTGACCGTTTTGAGTCTCCAGTTTTCCCGCGGCCGTGACTCTCTGCCTGCCCTTGAAGATGGCCGCGAGGACTCTGGGTCCCCAATCCCTAGGATTACGATAGGCACGGCTGAATTCGTTGAAGTCCACGACCGCGGCACCAAAGACGCGATCGGGAGTGATACGGATTGCCGGGTCATGAACACCCGGAGGCAAGAACTCCTGACCGTGGTATTTCAGGTAAGAATTGGCCTCGCGCTCCGTAATGACGATGGGTTGAAAAGACTGCGAAGCGCCAACCTCTGAGCCCGAAAGGACCCGCATTTTGGACTCGAGAGCCCGGGCTGCGGCCAAGGAGGTTTCAGCCGGCGAGGTCTCAGCAAGAGTCGCCCTGCTGCAAGCGAAGAACGTCGAGACAAGGATCAACAGGCTTACCGACAGCACGAAGCAGGCGAGATGGGGTTTGAATGTTCCGCGTGACCCACAGCATTTCATCCCTGTCATATGCAATCAGCCCAACGGCCCGCGTTCATATCTCAAGGGTTGGCGCGAGAAACCTCAATCTCGGGGGTTACCACCAGTCTGTCAAGGGGACCGACCAAGTGAAGTCTCCCCAGCCCGCCATCCGGCTTAACGTCTCCGCTGCTACTCAGCCAGCGACGCCGAAGATGCCGCAAGTCGGCGTGCACATCCACATCGACCACCCCATCGAAGCCGTACGTCCCCGTGAGGCCTAACCTGGCGCCCGTCAAATCCAGCGACGCCTTCCTAAACATCACGCGACGGTCACGAACCTCCAGCGTGACGATTGTGGAATCGAGCGCTGCCTGGCCATGGGCAGGCTCCAACGTTCCCCAACCCGCGTCGCGCAGCAGGGCGCCAAGAGGATCGAAATCACCGAAGGAAAGGTTTTTGAGGGAAACCGTCGCCTCGCCTGTCAGATTCGTGCTCATCTCTTCCCGACTCAAGCCCTGGGTCTCCAAGTGCCCGTTTGCGGAAATGGCCCCGCTTGCACCACGAAGCGCAGCGGGCAGTTGCGAAACCAAAGCCTGCACGCTGACGCCTTCAACAGAGATGTCAGCGACAATGGGTGCCGGCGTCTTGGTGAGATCAACTTTTGCGCTACCGTGGCTACGACCTCCCCCCGCGCGAAACGATGCCCTGACTACCCGGATCACACGGCCTGAAATTTCGCAGGTCCCCCGGAAATCCCGCAAGGTCAACGCGCGGTAGGTCACAGTGGGAGTAGCAAAGTACCCTCTGGCGTTCAGAGCGGCAAACAGGGTCGACGCGACCGCCCGGCGTGCAGCGAACGAGCTCAAGCCCGGGAGTCGCTCGAGGAGAGGGAGCGGCCTGCGGCGCCCGAGCACGTCAAACCACAGCGCGCCCTGCTCCAGGCTCAGGTTGTCGGCCCGGATATCGAACTCCCAGGGTTGTTTCCGCTCACCCTGGTGCCTGAGTCGCCCCGAAAAGACGCTCGTACCCAGCACGGCCCTCACCGGGTCGGCGGTGATCTGGTCGCCGCTTACCTGGATGCTCGCCCGGGGAAGGTTGAGAGGTTCGGTCAAGCCGGGGATAAGCAGTCGGGCCGCTTGAAGCTCAGCGTGGCCCGTGAGTGTCGGTGGGGCAAGTGGCCAAGCCGACCCCGCAAGACGAAACGTGGCCGTTCCTACTCCGGTGGCATCCAACCCCTGAAGCGAGCGTAGGCCCAGGGCCCGCCCGAAACCCAGGACATCCCGCAGGGGGACGGCCTTTGCCGAAAGATGCAACTCATAGCGGGGAGGTTTGTCCGCACGGCTGACTGCGCCTTCCGCCACCAATTCGACGCGTGGGGCAAGGGTCACTCTCAGCGGCGCAAGTCGTGCCCCGCGGCTGTCGATTCGCACGGCAAGCTCCGAGACGGGAAACGTTCCCGAAGCGGTATTCAGCAGCACCTCGCGCGCACCCAAGAATCCGCCATACCGTCGCCGCGCCCATGGACCTTGAATCGCCAACATCCCGTCCACACGCCCCTGAACGCTGATGGTGGTGGTGCTGGCCCACAGCCGGCGGCTCAGAGCGAACAGATCTTCAAGGCGTGAATGCTCGAGCGCTACGACAAGATCCAGCTCAGGGGACCGGGGAATCCTATCTACAGATCCCGAAATGTGAAGGTAGGAGTTCGCAAACGAAGCCTCCACACTTTCCATAAGCGCACGTCCGCGCTTGCGATCGAACTGGCCGCGGAAGCGAATCGTCCAGGGCATCGGGTCGGACGGTGGAAGCTGTTCCCAGCGGTGAAGTTGGCTGAGACGGCTCTCACCTTCGAGGTTGAGGACACGTAACGAGCCCGTCAGTCGAATCTCGGCGTCCAACACGCCGTAAATCTCGGGATTGCGACCGGTAATGAGCGGCACCCAGTCGTATAGCAATGCACCACGCGTCCGCACTGTCGCACGGAGCGGGCCTTCCAGATCCCTCCCGGGGGTCCACTCACCCGCAAGTTCCACCACCCCAGGTGTGGGGAGCGAGAGGTCGGTACGGACAGGGTTGCCCGCCAAGCGGTACCGCACAAGGCGCCGGGCCCGGTCAAAACTCAGTCGAGCGCGGAGATCGGTGATGGCAAAAGGCTTCTTATCCGCACCGACCTTGAAGTCGATGCGGGCGCCTTCCGCTTCGAGGTCGAGTTCGCCACCCAAGCCTGTGACAATGCCTGGGGTAGCATCGCTGGGAGGCAAAGCGATGCCACTTTGGACCAGCAGGTTCTCAACATTCCACTCGCCGCGCTCGTTTCGAACCAGGTTCAAGCTCGGATGTTCGAGCCGAAGCCGGGCAAAATCCAGCCGGGAACGCCAGAGGCTGCGCCAGCGGAGGTCACATTCAATCCTGTCAACGCGGGCGAAGGGTTCCGAACCAAAGGCAGGATCCTCGCCCACCACGGCGTTTGATATGGAGAAGCCCGGCCGAGGGAGAAGGTGGAAGGATAAGTCGCCGAAGGTGACGGGCCGATGCAGCGCCCACTTGAGTGCCGCTTCCAGGCGTCGCCGGTAACGCTCCGCACTCAAATAGGAAGGGACAAGCCACGCCGCCGTCCCCAGCAGCAGGAGGACGATCATGACGTTCCGGACGTGTCTGCGGTAGGCAGGCGGCATCAGCTTACAAACATGAAGGTGCGTCGCCAGCGGGTCTTGGTCACGAAGTGGATGATCAGGTCTATGGTCTGAGAGATCCGGTCGCTCAACGAAGTCCGCATGTACTCATCCCGCGGGGTCTCAAACGACCAGTAGATCAGCAGAGGACGACCAGAGATCAATTCCCGGGGGACGAATCCCCAAAACCGGCTGTCCCAGCTCTGCTCGCGATTGTCTCCCATCACGAAGTACTTCCCCGGCGGGACTACTAATTCGCGATCCTTCACATAGCTGGCCATGCCCCCGCTCCAGCGCGTTGTGGCACCTCGCAGGTACTCCGAATCGGGAGGCGGGAAATCATCTCCGGGACGGAGCTGGTCCAGATAAGTGTGGTGCACGAAAGGTTCATAGACTGGCTGGCCGTTCACAAAGAGCTGTCGATGAAAGATGCGGATGCGGTCGCCGGGGACGCCGATCACGCGCTTCACGAAGTGCTCGCCGGGTTCGGTCTGCTCGTCGGACGGAGGAAACTTGAAGACGACCACGTCGCCTCGCCGGACCTCCCGGTACGGCAAGTATCGAGCCAGAAACCCGGAATGGTTGGCGAAGACAAACTTGTTGACCAGCAGGTGGTCGCCAATGAGGAGCGTGGTTTCCATCGATCCGGTGGGAATCTTGAAGGCCTGAAGGACAAAGGTGGTGCCGAAGATCGCCAGGATGACGGTGACCACTAGCGATTCAAAAGTATCGCGTATCGGAGACTTCTTATGTGGCTTGGCCATTCACCTCGGCCCTCTTTCCCAGGCGCTCGAGTACCATCTTCGCCGCCTGTTGTTCGGCCGCCTTCTTGCTCCCTCCGCGACCACGCGCCACCAGATTTTCACCCGCCACCACTTCCACAGTAAAGGTCTTTTGATGCTCAGGACCGGTTTCGTCCACCACACGGTATTCAGCCGGGAGCTGCCGCCCCGCTTGCAGGTACTCCTGGAGAGCAGATTTGTAGTCGATTGAGAACAAGTCGTCAGCGCTCGCTGCCAAGTCCGCAGGTAAGACAAAACGTTGGACAAACAGTCGGGCTGTCTCCAGACCGCCGTCGCGGTAGAGCGATGCTACCACCGCTTCCAGGGCATTCACCAGAAGCGCCGCCTTGGTCCGCCCGCCGGTCTTCTCTTCACCTCGGCCCAGCCGCAGGTAATTGCCGAGCTCAAGACGGGTCGCCACGGTGCTTAGATGTGCCGCAGCCACCAGTCGCGAGCGCGCGCGAGTCAGTTGCCCCTCCTCCCACTCTGGAAATGCGTCCGTAAGCAGGACGCTGACCAGGAAATTCAGTACGGCATCGCCCAGGAATTCCAACTGCTCGTTGTCCCGGGAGCGCTCGGAGGCTTCCTGAGCATAAGACGAGTGTGTAAGGGCTTCCAGAAGAAGTTGAGGGTTCCGGAACCGATAGCCGATGGTGTCCTGAAACTGATCGAGGGAAATTCCCACCATGCCTTCGTAGCGCACTCGGAACTGCTCGCAGAGGCGGGCTTCTGCCTGCCTCTGTGTTTGGACCGGCCGCGCTGTGATACTGGCTACCCCTGCGGTGCAAGGTTGCTGACTGCGTGCTACCGATTAGCAGGCGGCTTGGCTTGTGCCTTCCTCTTCTTTACGTCTTCGATGCGCTGGTCTGCCAGAGTTTTAATCATCGTGCCCTGGCCGAAATCGCCAGCCTTGGTGAAAGCCTCGATGGCCTCGTCGAACTTGCCGTCGAGCGAGTAAGCCTCGCCCAGCCGATAGTAATCACGGGGATCGGGACGATCGCTCGAGGACACGGCTAGCTTATACTCCTCCTGAGCCTTCGCCAGTTCGTCACGGTCCAGCCGCCCGGTCAGAGTCATAGACGAACGTTCCAGGTGAACCATGCCCAGGGAGGCGTGCGCCCCACTTGCAAGGCCTTCCTTACGCTTCTGAAATGCCTCGTCGGTCTCGTTCGGCTGCTTGGTGACCTGCTTCTCAATTTCCTGAAGCGCCTGATTAGCGTAAGTCTCGGCCTGGACCAATAACTTCTCCTTATCCATCTCGTGTTTGTTGAGATACTGCGGTTGGGGGATCATGGTTGCCATCAACATCAGGCTCATCAAGTTGTCCGGCTTCAGTTTCAGGCTCTTGTCGCCGTACTCGATAATTTTCTCCAGGTCCCCTTTCTGCTGGTACGCGCTGGCCGCGAACCAATGGACATAACTTAGCAAGGGGCTATTGGGAAAACTCTTCTCGTAGTCGCTCGCCATCTGGATCGCCTTGTCAGGCTCCAATTCGTTCCGCAGGGCGCTGAAGGCTCGGTCTTCTTCAGGCGACACCGTTATGTTCGAGCCGGTTCCCATCTGGGCCCTCTGGGCCGCTCGCGCCGTGGGGCCGGCGTTCTTGACCGCTTCGACGACCTGGTCGGTTGCCTTGGCTTTGCGCAGCTTCTTCTCGATTTCGGGGGTCAGGTCAAAGTCCACGCCTCGTTGGAGGACCGTCTGAATCACCACCTCAGGAGCTAGACTCTTTATCCCCTTCTCCACCTCTTTCTCCGTCAACGGCGCGGGGCCTTGGCCGCACAGCGCGCCCGTGATTGCCACGGTGACCAATAACAAAAGTGCAAGCTTAATTCTCATGATGACTTTCACTCTCCTACGAGGATTCCGCGGGGTGCTTTGCTGGGTCCATTTATTGGAGCTTACAGGAAAGGCACTCCCCTGTCAATCAGGCTGAACCGCTCATTCTTCCCGATTCCTTCAATGCGTACCTGCACAGGGATTACCTCCGTTCGGCGAACAACCTCTCCGGCAACACAGCGTGGACGGAACCCCTCTCGGCCCTCGATGGTGGGAGAAGGTCACTCGCTTGGTGGTTACTCTTTGGACCCGAAGGGACGTTCCAGGCCGTTTTGCACGGCCCGCAACGCGTCGGGATAGGCAGTCGCCGTCAGTGATGCCGCCCGATATTGAGCCAGCGCTTCCTCGCGTTTCCCCTTCAGATCGTAGAGGCGACCGAGGTAGATGTGCGACCAAGTGACAATGCGCAGGTCGCGCGCCGCCTCCAGAGTCTTCTGGAAATACCCTTCGGCCAAGTCTGGCTTCCGGGTGTTGCTGGCCACCACCGCCATGCCGAATAGGGCCCGTTCGCTCTTGCCGTTGAAGTTCTGGAGCACTGTCTGGAAAGCTACCTTCGCGTCGTTGTAATGCCCGAGGTAGAAGAAGTTCTCGCCCTGACCGAGCAGCCGTTCTTCTTCCGAAATGGGTGGCGTTGGGGCTTGAGTCGTGGGCACCGCCCGAGGTGTGAACTTCACCGCGGCAAGGCGTCGCTCTTCCGCGCGCGGGTCGATCCCCAGGATCATCGGCTTGTAGAACACGTTCATCGAGGCTTCCTGTTGCTCAAAATTCGTCAGAGCCTCGTAAAAATACCTGACCAGTATCAGGCCCGACGCGGTCAGCTCCTGCAGACTTTGCTCAGCCTCGGCCTTAGGGTATTTGTCCATTCGCAGTTCCGCCGCGCGGGTCAGGCACTCAGTCACGAGCAGTGGGAAATCCTCTTTGAAATCGGAAGCCAGGCTGGGAGCCTGATAGGCGAGTGCTTGGAGTTCAATCTTCTGGTGGATTTCCGGAGCGTACTTCGCTGCCAGCGGGTCCAGCAGGAAGTGCAGATACTGGTGACGGATCTCGCTCAATTTCGGTTCCTTGGAAGGGGTCACCACCAGGTAGTAATTCATCCTGTAGATCCGCGCTTGGACCTGCTCCGGAGCACCCAGCAGGTCCAAATAGACCGTATAGGTACGACCAAGGTAACCCCCAGCCGGAAAACGAAAATACGCATCCGTCCGCACCAAGCTGTTTCGCACAGCGGCGGAGTAGCGCTCGACCGCCGCTTGGTAGCGCGGTTGCACCCGCACCCAAAGTTCGAGCAAGCCCGCCTGGGCGTGGAAACTCTTCAGAAGCGGGACCAACCCCACCACGGCCTTGGCGTCGGGAGGAAGATCGGTCTGGGGCACCGTCAGGCGGAAATCCGGAGGCGGACCCAGGAGCAACGCCAGCGAAATGTATTGCCCCAGGTCAGCGCCGGGGTCACCGGTCACGCGATGTTCGGCGTGGAACTTCTTCAGCTCGGTAAGGACTGGGGCATTCACTCCGGCCAGAGCCGCTCGCACTTCCTCACGAGCACGGTCTCCGGTCGCCACCCCCACACCTGTATCGTAGCCTGCCGCGTTCAGCGCCGCCAAGACGCAGAAGGCCTGCTCGTTCGGCTCAAGGAAAACGTTGCCCGCCTGCTGCGCGGAGCACGGCACCGCGACGAGCAGCAAGGTGAGCCATACGATTCCCGTCCACATGTCGCGGCCGCCTGTCGTCTCCCATAAACGCCGCAGGCGGCTAACGACGAACCTACAAGGCTCAGAAGAGCAAGCAAGGATGATGGGAGGCAAGAGCGTGGTGAGTGCCAAACGGACTACCCTCGGACCGTGATTCGCCGCAGGGACAGAACCACTTCCCCGTCCGTTGGCATGCCGAACATTGTAGCCGGCTGGAAGACGCTGAAGTAAATGGCGCGGTCCAAGCCATGGATCAGTTCTGGAGAACTCTGGCCGGACAAGACACGATAACCTACGACCCGGCCACCGGCGTCAATCCGCGTGATGACCACCACTGGCTTATCGCCGGTGATAAAGTCGATGGGCGCGAGCTCCCGGACCCGGGGTGGCGTCATAATCGGCAAGGGTACGTCCGGAATGTTGGACGCCGGAACTACCTGCGACCCCATGATCAGGCCAAAGCAAATGATCGCCGCCAACACACCCCCCGATGCTGGAAGGAGCAGCGGCTGCAACGCGTTATCCACGTGCACCCACAACCGCCGCAGTACGTTCCGATGCAGTTCCTGTGAGAACCGGACGCGCAGACTCAACGCCAGCTCCGGCGGAACACGACGCCGCGGCAGCGTGCGGAGGTCCGCCCGCAGCCTCTGCCACTGCTCGAGCTCCTCCTGGCATGCTCCGCAGTACGCCAGATGAAACCGGATGGAGCGGCGGACCTCGCGGTCGCACATGCCGTCGAGGTAATCCGAGAAATGACTTCGAATTTCGACGCAGCCTTCAAACATCTTATCTGCCCAAATAACTTGCCAACTTTCGACGGAGTAACTCTCGTCCGCGCAGCAGCCGGGATTTTACGGTCCCTTCCGCCACTCCCAGCACTTGCGCGATCTCCTCGTAAGCCAAGCCCTCAATCTCCCGCAGCACTACCACGGTCCGATAGGGTTGGGCCAAGCTGGCTAGCGCTCGCTTCACCAGCTCTTGCCGCTCAGCCTGCTCCAGAACTTGCTCGGGGCTTTGCGAACCACCTTGCGCCTCCGCGGCCACCACCAGAGGCTTAGCATTTGTATCGTCCACCGAAAAAGGCTCGCGCCAATGTCGTCGTATCCAGCTTCGCCGGTGGTTTGCCGCTTCGTGAACCGCAATACGATAAATCCAGGTCTTCAGACTGCTCTCACCGTGGAACTGCCGGATCCCTTTGAAGACCTTGACGAAGACCTCCTGCAAGACGTCCGCTGCGTCCGCTTGGTTAGCAAGAATGTGCGAAATCAGGTTGAAGACCGGGTTCTGATGAACAGCCAGCAGGTACGCAAATGCCTCCTCGGAGCCCGCCCGCAACTCCGCAACGAAGGCCGCCTCTTCATTGACCGCCGGGAGCGTCCGCTCAAGCGCCACTCCCACGGACCGCGCGGTGTTCATCACGCACCCACCATAGCAGGTCTCGATCCGAACTGCAAGACCGCGCTTACCGCCTTCCTCCTGTCACTTAGATTGACACCACAGATAAAAGGTTTGTTCCAATAAAACGGGAGCTGGGGGCTAGGGCCCGGGGTTAGGAGCGTGGATTTGAGATCTGCCATTTTGGATTTCGGATTTGAGATGCAAAGAGCCTTCGTCAATGACCCATTGACCCGATGATTCAATGATCCAATGGCTCGATGACTCTGTGACTCAGTGATTCAGTCACTCAATCCCTCAATGGCTCAATCCATGCGTTGACAGGCATTTGGCCTCGTGTTACAAAGAATGACTAAGCGGTTGGCGCTCAGTGGTGAGCGGACCGGGTGAGTCTGCGGTTTTCCTCCTGCTGACCACTGAAAGCCAACGTCTGAAAGCTTCTTCTTGGGCCTGTGGCGCAGTTGGGAGCGCGCATGACTGGCAGTCATGAGGTCGAGGGTTCGAACCCCTCCAGGTCCACCATGATTCTCCTCGCAACCGTGGAGAAGAGGTCGAGGCCCGCATGCGGCTTGCCTTCTTGCTTCCCCACACCTCCCAACGGCTGAAGCTACGGCGTGCGCCGTGCCCTGCTTAGCCCATCACTTTCCGCGCGTCCTGAAGGGTGTGCTGAACGATTACTTCGCGCGCGTGCTGCATCCTGCTTTGGTGGCCTGGAATTCTGAGACCTTCGTGAAGGGTTAAGTCCCGCCAGCTCTTGTTCTCTCGCCCCTTATCAGCTTCTGCCGCATGCAGGTGCTTGCGGCGGTGAAAACCGGAGAGTATCCTGATGCCCGCTATTAATGCGTCAGTGAGGATCTCCCCAGCAGATGAACGGTTCACAGGGCTGCAATCGACGGCAACAACGGGTAGTTGGTCCAGAGAATCCCAAAGGGGAGGGCGACTCCGTCATGTCTTCTGCGAAGAACCAAAGCGAGACACCCCGGAAGAAGAAAGTTCGGCGCGCCCCAGGCAACCAGCGACGAGAGCGCCCCGAACGTAAGGCGGCGACAGCTGGGGGGCGCATGCAACCGGACAGACAGCCTACCGGTACTACTGGCGGTCCGAAGACAATCCTGATGGTCGACGACGAAGGTAGTGTCCGGGAGATGCTTTGTGCCTTCCTGCGGCACCAAGGATACGCGGTGCTAGAGGCCGGCGATGGCAGCGAGGCGTTAGCCATCTGCGCGCGGCACGGGGGACGAATCGACCTAATTGTGACTGATGTGATGATGCCCCAAATGCGAGGAACGGAGTTGGCTGAGCGCCTGCTCAGCTCGCGCCCTCAGACGAAGGTCATCTTCATCTCAGGCTATATCCGAGGACACGACCTGATGGACCCGCGCGTGACCTTCCTCCGCAAGCCCTTCCAGATCGAGGATTTAGCGCAGAAGATCCACCAGCTCTTGGACTAGCCGGAGCATTGCACAGGTCTTCCCCACTCCTGCTGATCCTGACGTCACCAAACTGGCTGGCTCTGGCACACAAATCGCCGCGCCGCCGCGCCCAAGCCCAAGAACTGGGCCACAGACCCTTGGGTTTGCCAGTGGGATCATGCGAATCATCCCCGGCCTCACGTCCTCCCCCACCGGCCAAATCAACCTGGAAGTCGAGAGCCAATTTGAACACGGCGGGGAAATTCGGGGAAGACGAGAAAAATCCCCGTGCTATAATTTCCCTGCCAAAGTCCCTGGCGGAGGTGGCGCTGGGACCAAGGCGTGAGTGGCGATTTCTCGAGGTTCTGAGGGCGAGCGGAGAGGGAACCATGGCGATCAAGTATTACGAGAAGGTTTGGCACAACGGCAAGTTCATCCCCTGGGCAGAAGCCACGGTGCACGTGGCCTCGCACGTGATCAGTTACGCCTCCAGCCTGTTTGAAGGCATCCGGTGCTACGACACGTCGCACGGGCCTGCCATTTTCCGCTTGAAGGAGCACACCGACCGACTGGTGAACTCCTGCAAGATTTACCGCATGGAGCTGCCCTATACGCGCGAACAACTCGCCCAGGCCATGGTGGAACTGGTGCGAGTGAACAACGTCAAGCACTGTTATATCCGGCCGGTGGCATTTCGCGGCTACGGTGAAGTAGGAGTGAATCCGCTGAAGAACCCCATTGAGATCTACTTGCTGGCCTGGGAATGGGGCAAGTACCTGGGCGACGAAGCTCTGCGCCAAGGCGTGGACGTGTGCGTTTCTTCCTGGCAGCGGATTGCTCCCAACACCCTGCCGGCCATGGCCAAATCTGCTGCCAACTACATGAATGCCCAGCTCATCAAGATGGAGGCCCTGACGAACGGCTACGTGGAGGGAATCTCGCTCGACACTTCGGGGTATATCAGCGAGGGGAGCGGAGAGAATATCTTCGTGATCCGCGATGGGAAAATCTTCACCCCGCCTCTCTCCTCCTCGGTCCTGCCCGGCATCACGCGCGATTCCGTCATCATGCTGGCCCGGGAGATGGGGTACACGGTGACCGAGCAGCCCCTGGCGCGCGAGATGCTTTACATCGCCGACGAGGTATTTTTCACCGGTACCGCCGCGGAGATCACTCCCATCCGCTCGGTGGATCGCATCGTCGTGGGCAAGGGCCAACCCGGGCCCTTCACACGGAGTCTCCAGGGCCGATTCTTGTCCATCGTGCAAGGGCAGTCCGAGGACAAGTACGGCTGGCTGACCTTCTGCAACCAGCCAGTTCCCGCCGGGCGCTAGGCAACCTCAGGCTGCTCCGGCGGAGTAGCAGAGACAAGCGAAGTTCGGCGGGCTGCCGCGCCGCAGGTGCCTGTAACCGGGCCGGAAAGGTGAGACGCCAAGCCCTTTGACACCTCCCGGCGCGTGTGCTAACTTGATAGAAAATCAGGGAGCTGTGCCAGCGAGGATATCCAATGGCCAATGAAGGTTTGAACATCGACACCCTGCTTCGGACGGCGTGCGAGAACAAGGCTTCGGACTTGCACCTGAAGGTCGGGAACTATCCTTACACGCGGGTGGACGGGGAGCTGCGCGCGCTCACCCAGTATCCTCGCATCTCCAGCGAAGACATGCTGAACATGGCGTTCAGTATGATGACTAACCGGCAGAAGCAGAAATTCAAGGAAAACACCGAACTGGACATGGCTTACGGGGTCGCCGGCCTGGGGCGCTTCCGCGTCAACGTGTTCCAGCAGCGCGGCAACGTCGGCATGGTTCTCCGCGTGATTCCCACTAAGATCCGGACGCTGGAAGAACTCTACCTGCCGAGGGTGATTGACACCATCTGCCAGGAGCAGCGCGGCTTGGCGCTGGTCACTGGTACCACAGGAAGCGGCAAGTCCACCACGCTCGCAGCCATGGTGGACCGCATCAACTCCACGCGCACCGATCACCTCATCACCATTGAAGACCCCATCGAGTTCCTGCACCGCGACAAGAAAGGGTTCGTGAACCAACGTGAGGTGGAAGTGGACACACCGAGCTTCGGTTCGGCGCTGCGCGCCGCGCTACGCCAGGATCCGGACGTGATCCTGGTGGGCGAAATGCGTGACCTGGAAACCATCCAGACGGCCTTGCTGGCAGCGGAAACCGGCCACTTGGTTTTCTCCACCTTGCACACCACCGACGCCACCGAGACCATCCAGCGCATCATCGCGGTCTTCCCACCGCCGGAGCAGAAGCAAATCCGGCTGCAGATGGCGAGCACCCTGAAGGCAGTCATCTCGCAGCGCCTGGTAAGAAAATCGGATGGCATCGGACGTGTCCCGGCTGTGGAGGTGCTGGTCGCCACCGAGTATATCCGGGATTGCATCGTCACTCCTGAAAAGACCCGGCTGATTCACGACGCCATTGCTGCCGGTGTTTCTCAGTACGGGATGCAGACCTTCGATCAGTCGCTCTACGACCTGTTCTCGCAGGGCCTCATCACGCTGGAAGAGGCGCTCATGAACTCCACCAATCCCGACGAGTTCAAACTCCGCATCGCCGGCATCCGCACTACGTCGGATGCGGCCCGCGAGGAAATGGAGCGCGCCAGCCAGGTCGAACGCTTTGCGAAAAAGTAAAGAATCCTCAGGGACTCCCCTCGAGGCGGCTCTTCGCATGCTGGCCCGCCGGCCTTATTCCCTCGGGGAAATGCGGCGGGCGCTGCAGACCAAATTCCGGGACAAGCAACCCGTTCGGGAAGCGATTGCCCGGCTCCGCGAACTGGGCTACCTGGACGACCGCAAGTTCGCCGAATACTACGCCTCTTCGCTGGCTCGCCGCCGAGGTTTCGGCCAGCACCGCATTCGGCGCGAGCTGAAAGCAAAGCTGGTTGATTACCGGTACATCGATCCCGCCCTCCAGCAAGCCTTTGAGGAAACCGACGAGCGCGAACTTCTGGAGCGGACTCTCGAGAAGAAGATCCGCAGCCTCCGGCTGCCTGTGACGGCCAGCAAGCTTTCCTCCCTCTGCCAGAGCTTGATGCGCCGCGGATTCAACGCCGGTGATATTATGAAGGCGGTACGGTCCCGGCCGGAACTGAAGCCGGTGGCAGAAGAAATAGATGCTTCCGACGTTGCGGCAGAGCAGGCAAGAATTCTGAATGGTGAATGACGAATTGTTAATTCTTTCCGCCCCTTGAGCAACCATGAACGCCAGAGTGAATGACCAGATCGGAGCGAAGCCACACGACACCCGCGCGCGGTCGTTCGCGTACGCCCTCCGCGCCATCAAGCTCTATCAGCACCTTCAGAAAGAAAAGGACGGGGCAGGCTGGATCTTAGGCCGCCAATATCTGAGAGCGGCGAGTTCAATTGGAGCAAACATCGAGGAAGCCCAAGCCGGCGAAAGCCGCGCCGATTTCATCCATAAACTTGGAGTGGCACAGAAAGAAGCGAGGGAAAGCCTCTTTTGGCTCTGCCTTTTGGCAGAGTCGACGATCACGCCGAAAGCACAATTGAAGCCTCTAATACAAGAAACTGAAGAGCTGATTGCAGTTATCACGTCCATCATCGTCAGCACGAAAAGAAGACGACTGCATTGATTCGGGAGGCTTCTAATTCCGCATTCAGAATTCATAATTCAGCATTGACGGCTCAATACCAAATATGACTTCACGCGACATACGCAGCAAATTCCTGAAGTTCTTCGCAGCCCGCGATCACCGCGTGGTGCCCTCCTCTTCCCTTGTCCCGGCAAACGATCCCACATTGCTTTTCTCCAACGCCGGGATGAACCAGTTCAAAGACGTCTTCCTGGGCCGCGAGAAGCGGGACTATTCCCGCGCCTGCTCGTCGCAGAAGTGCGTCCGCGCGGGCGGGAAGCACAACGACCTGGAGCAAGTCGGGCGCACTACTCGCCACCACACTTTCTTTGAAATGCTCGGGAATTTCTCCTTCGGCGACTACTTTAAGAAGGAAGCCATTCCGTGGGCCTGGGAGCTAGTAACGAAAGACTTCGGGATACTGCCGGAGAAACTCTACGTGACAGTCTTTCGCGAGGACGACGAAGCAGAGGAAATCTGGGCCAGGGACGTGGGCGTGCCGCGCGAACGCATCTTCCGCTTCGACGAGAAGGATAATTTCTGGGCCATGGGCGACACCGGCCCCTGCGGGCCGTGCTCCGAAATCCACTACGACCTCGGGCCAAAGGCGAGCGACCTCGGCCACTCCGATTGCGCCTTCGGATGCGAGTGCGGGCGCTACGTGGAACTCTGGAACCTGGTCTTCATGCAGTTCAACCGCGATGAGCAGGGAAACATGACTCCCCTGCCCCGCCCCTCGATCGATACCGGCGCGGGCCTCGAGCGGCTTGCCACGGTGCTCCAGGCGAAGATTTCCAATTTCGACAGTGATTTGTTTCGGCCGCTCATTGCAGAGGCCGCCGAACTCGCCAACGTCGAATACGGCGCAAACCACGATACGGACGTCTCGCTCCGCATCATCGCCGACCATGCCCGCGCCGCAACTTTCCTCATCTCCGACGGCGTCCTGCCCTCGAACGAAGGCCGCGGATATGTATTGCGCCTCATCCTCCGGCGCGCGCTCTATCACGGTCAGACGC
>Ga0315280_10001115_pt1 | contig 47416 bp, 38 predicted proteins | sample YL17G06_40_MG_FD_203697 | JGI IMG/M metagenome (GOLD analysis project Ga0315280, IMG submission 203697) | Sediment microbial communities from Yellowstone Lake, YNP, Wyoming, USA - YL17G06_40 | ecosystem: Environmental > Aquatic > Freshwater > Lake > Sediment | place: USA: Wyoming | collected... | reverse complement strand
GGCGTGGCGCCGGGCGCTGGCTTGGCCGCGAGCCTTCGAAACCCGGCCAGCGGCCGCCGCCCAATTCAGCCTCCCCTGCCGCACCCGAGCCTAATTGTGCAACAGACACCATGCCGTGCCCCTACCAAGGACACTCCTTTCCATGAAAAACACGGGCTGCCCCGAAAGATCGGGGCAGCCCCTGCGAGCGACCCGTCGGCCGCTGGTTTATCCGCCTTCGGCGCAGAGCTTCAATCGAGAATATGGACCCGCACGACCCTGCGCCCGAACCTGCGCGCTTCCTCGTAGGTATCGAAGCCCAGGTCTATGCGTCTTCCTTTTATGGCCCTGCCAACATCCCCTGCGACAGCCTCACCATAACCCTCCACATAAACCCGCGTGCCGAGCGGAATCACAAACGGGTCAACCGCCACGACTCCCCGGCCGGCTTTCATGCCGACAGCGGTTCTGCCGCTCGCATACTTACCGCAGCTCCGCGGACCTGGGTCGTAGGCTGTTGCCACCATTATCAGAGGCAGGCCTCCGCGCGACGGCAGGGGCCGGTTGTTTCTGCCCAGCACTACCCTCCTGGCCACTGGCTGCCTGACGACGCGCGATTGGAGCACTTGCTCCTGCGTTACTTCCCCGTCCTTCGTATAGGTCTTCACCCGCTGGCTTACAATGCCAGGCGCGCCCGGATGCAGCAGTATAGGCCGACCCACCCGTTTGTCATGTCTCGCCTGCGTTGGCGCAGGCAAGTTCACATGTCTTGTCACGACCTCCCGGCGCACGCGGACAACCCTGATCACTGTCCCGTCGGCCACCTTCTGTTCCAGCTCGGGGATAACGCGGTCGAGTTCGCCCAGGGCAATCTTGCCGCGGGCCAAGGCCTCGGCCACGCTGATAGGCCCGCCCGCCTCGACAGCCACCTCTATGTGCTTCTCCTGCCCGTCTGCGAGCAGCACAATCCGCCAGTTGGCGGACTCCTGCGAGATGTCCTGGGCGCTTGAGGACACGACGAGAGAGGAACTTCCAACGACCACTGCTACCGCGCACGCGGTGACTATCTGCGTGGCTTTACCCCTGAGAGCTCCGGCCCCCAGAATTCGGCGCGCATTCTGCCCGGTACTCACGGCTTCTCCTCCCTTCGCCCGCCCTGCCCGCCAGCCGGCGGACAGGCGAGCTTTCGTTCGGATTGCGCCGTTCGTGAGCGCTGCTGCGACCAGGCTTGGGATGTGGCGACGGAACCTGCTGCGACTTCTGCTTCGTCTGCTGCGACGCTGGAGTCTGTCGGTCTATGTTGTGGAAAGTCGCAAAACTCTACAAGATGACCGCCTATCTGTCAACACTTTTTTCTCCGGTGTCCAGGACATACTATGGGCGCCCAGTAGGACGCCCCGATGAATCGGGGCGCTGGGGCGGGCGGTGGAACGCCCGCCCTACAGCACACAGGCATAAGAGATATGCAAAACAGCGCTATGCGCGCCGCTGGCGGGCTTGGGCAAGCGCGCCCCTACAGGTGATATGGAACAGGAATCGTGCAAGAAAGCGCCAGGACAGCCAGCCGGACTTCCTGGGGCGCGCTCTATGGTGACGCGCATCGCGCGGCAAGCCGGAACAACTGCTCGCCGCGCACCAGTGTCTTGAGGCGCCCGGCCGTGTTCCCCGTTGGAGCGCTGGAATCGCCACATCGCCTGCGCGCCGCTGTCTGCCGATAGAAGCCGACGGCCGGGCGCGCCGTCGTGCAGTCGTCCGCCCGGCCGTCAGTCAGCTCCGCAGGGCTTCTACCAGTTTATGTAAACCCGCATAGGGTAAGACGAGGCGTTATAGGCCTGTATCCGGCCGAGAGTCGCGCTGTACAGTCTCACATACTGGGAGCCAGAGCCTGTCCCGCACATTACTGTCCCCGCCGTCTTGGCGTTGTAGCCCCTCGCGAGTGCGCCGGTCCCATGCAGCCCTATCCAGGACCACGACACGCCGTCGCAGCATGCGTGAATGCTGCCAGTCCCAAAGCTGCCGCCGCCAGAGTCAGAGATGCTTATGCTCACCGGCGTTCGCAGCGGCAGGTAGTAGACAGGGGCAGTTCCCGCGTTGACAGTGGTGGCAAAGCCGTTCGGGGCGGTCTGGGTACTTACCGCTGCGCCGCGACTCACCATGACCACCGCAAAAAGAACGATACCTATCAGCACGAGTCCAATGCACAGAGCCTTCGCGCGATTGTTAAACATCATTCCTCTCCTGTTTTAGTTTTCTTTGCTTTCGGGCTGCAGCGACGCAGCCCCCGTTCGAGCTGGCAAGGCTACAGGTTGTCACTGCCCCGTCACCTCCTCCAGGAAGACTTCCTGCAACAACTGTCCAAGGCGCGTCTCGAGCCATCCTGAGGGCTCGCCCCCACTCGGGTATAATGACAGGATTTCCTCGTTGAGAAGTCCGATGGCCCTTTGCGTTCTCAGCATCGCCGCCTCGGTTTCCGAGTCGGCAACATCCATTCCAGCCAGAATGGCCTCATTCCCCGCCTTAACAGCCTGCTGCTGAGCCATTAGGGCGGCGAGCCATTCCGGGCTGTCGCCGAGCGCGGTATGATCGGGCAGCGCAAACTCGTCACGCTCCGGCAAAGTCGAGGCCGTTGGCGTCACAGCGCTTCCTTCGGAAGGCTCAATCGGGCTCACACCCGAAGACAGCCGCAGCCCGTCAAGCACTGCGCGGAAAGCCGGAAGAAGACCATCCAGAGGCCCCGACCAGCTCACGCATCCCAGCACCGCTGCGCTCACCTTTCCCACTCGAGCAGCGACAGCAAGCCCGCCTGCAGTCTGGCGGGCAAGCCCGCCCTTTGCGTCGGTCGTAGCAGCGGGAGTCGCCGGCGCCCCCGACATTCTGGGCATCCACGGCCAAAGGCCCGGCTTGGCGCTTGCCGCACCTGCCGGCTCACCTGATGATGTTTGCGACCTGGTGAGCCACAATCTCTGCTCGAAATATAGGACCTCCCACCCCTGTGGGACGGGAAACCACATTTCTCCGGTATCGCAGGCGGCCTGGAGATCCTCGGCAAGAGCCGGTGGGAAAAAGCGCAGGCGCACGCGTTCCAAGCCGCCGGCTTGCGGCTCTCGCGGGAGCAATTGGACTCGATCGAAAGGCAGCGGCAGCCGCAAGGGCGCCTGTTCGAATGAAGCTGGCTCCTCTGCGGCAGAGCCCTTCGAGACGCCTTGTCCCGCAAACTCGATCAGGCTGCGCGGAACGATGCGCAGTCGCAGCTCCGGCGCTGCGTTGGCGGATGCGAGCGCGAAGCCGCGCTCAGCCTCCGTTCGTATGGTCCATCCTTCGCCAGCCTCAAGCGCCGCCGCCGTGAGCCCAGGCGTCCCTGCTGCGCTTCCCTTCTCCCCGGAGGCAGGTTTGGAGACGGGGCGCGGTGGCTGTGGCCACGGGCCGGATAGAGCCTTCAGCGCGTCCTCAGGTCCCAGCACAATCTGCACAGCGTGCGTGCCATCCACGCTTGCTGCGCCAAGACGAAGGGACCCAAGATGCCCCACGATCTCCTGCGCAGAAGCCTGAACAAGTTCCTTCTCGCTGGACGAACCGACGGCCGGCCTGCACGAAATGAGAATGACAGGCCCGGCATCGCCCGCTTTGCCCTTCTGACCCAGCGCCACCACGTGCTGCCACGCCGCCACCGACAGACCACTTGCCGGGTCAGCGGCGGCGCGCAGGTCTGGCATCAAAACCACCGTCATCGCTGGCGCCGTTGGCGCCGCCTCAAATTCTTTGGCCTTGTCGGCAAGCGCACCGGAACACGATGCTGCCATAAGGGCAATCGCCAGAAAGCCCGTGCATCTGCCAGTTTGCATGCTTCCTCCTTCTGCTATGTGTACTTCAGCGCACTTCGAAGTAAATCCCGCTCATCACCCGGAGTTTTTTCTGCGTGTCGAGATGGAGAGAAATTTGCCGCTGGCTGGCTTTGGGCCGCTCGCGCCCCGCAAACGATCGGGGATTCTGCGGTTGAGGTGAATCACACGCGCCGCGCGTGGTCTGTCCGGCGCGTTCGCCCGCCGCCACCATCTCCATGGCTTTGCCCCCGAGGGCTTCAGCCCGCAGGACTCGGCGCGCCTTCTGACCAGTGCTCACGGGTTCTCCTCCCGCCGCCCGCTCCGTCCGCCAGCCAGCGGACAGGCGAGCCTTCATTCGGATTGCGCCGTTCGTGAGCGCTGCTGCGATTCCTCCTTTATCTTTTGCGACCCTGTGAACTCTCTGAGTATGCCTGCGATGCGCCAGAGTCTATAAGGCGATTGTCTGTCTGTCAATACCTTTTCTCGCTGACAGTTGCTGGCTCTTGCAGATACACAAACAGAAAGCGGCTGGCCGATGTTGGCCGATGTGCGATTCTGGTCGCGTCCGCTGCGGGGGCTTCCGGTCGCGTGTGCCGCGGATCGCTTGCGCATTATCCGCCCCGTCGCGACACTGAGGGCCTGCGAGGCGCGGCAGCTTGTCGGACAGGACAGCGGGAATAGGCGCCAAGCTTCTCTTTCAGAGGGCGAGGCCAAAGGCGAGGGCAAAGACCTTGGCCATTTCGTCGCGCCGCACACTGGAGCCCGGGCAGTAGGTCGTCGCGGCGCAGCCGCTCACAACGCCAAGGGTATAAAGCCGCTCTATGTAGCCGGCAAACAGGCTACCCACAGGAACATCTTCAAAGACTCCCGTCGGCGTCACAGGGGCTTGGCCAATCGCAATTGCTATGAATTTCGCCATCTGGTCTCTTCTCACGAGCTGTTCCGGGCAGAATCTCTTCGCAGGCACAAGCTGGCAGCCAGCAGTCGGAGCGGCTCCTGCCCAGGAAGCAGAGTCGGCAAGCCGCTCTATCCAGCCGTAGAACGGATGTGTCTTGGGAACGTCGGCAAATGTCGGAACCCGTCGGTAAAGAGGGGACTTGCCCGCTGCGCGGCAGATCAGCGCTGCCATTTGAGCCCTCGTCACAGGCTGCTGCGGACAGTAGAGCGGCGGAGCTGCTCTGCACCCGTTTGTGATGCCGTTCGCATACAGCGCCTCAACGAAAGCCCAGAACGGGCTTGTCTTGGGAACATCATCGAAAGTCGTATTGTCAACGATGACGCTCGCAGTGGCCTCGCGCACATTGCCCGCTATGTCCAAGGCCCTCGCGCCAAGCATATGGGCGCCCTCGGCCACCTCAAGCGGCCTCGTGTCCCATGTCCATTCGTAAGGGGCCTGGAGGTCGGTATGCACAGTTGCGCCGTCAAGCCTGAAGGCAACTGATGCGACGCCCGAAAGCGTATCGCCCGCGACGGCAGCAACCTTCACGACGCCCCTCGCAACCGAGCCAGAAGCAGGGCTCTGAATGACAACCTGCGGCGGGGTCAGGTCGAGCACGATGTCGTCGAACACAGTCGCCATGACATTTGCAGCGAAGTCCCGGCAGCAGGCCCACAATCCTCGCAAGCCCTCGCCCGATGAGAATCGCCAGCTCAGAGCCGGAGCATATTCGACAGGCTGCGACCAGCTCGCCTGACCGCTTCCAGACTCGCGGAACTGCACCCAGGCGGCGCCCACGATGGGCAGAGACAACTGGACACTCGAACGGTTGGTCGCAAGAGCGCCGTTGTTGATTATGAGCGCTGGGCCAACAGCAGACACAGCCCAGGCGCCGCCCGATGCGCCGGCCTGAGGGGCGCCCATGAGCAGGTCGGCCAGGCCATCGCCGTTCAGATCTCCCGCTGGCGAGATTGACCTGCCCAGAAACGCATAGGGCGCCGGGCCATCCCAGCGGCGCAGGAAAGCGCCCGTGAAGCCAGAGAAAAGATAGACGCTGCCGGACTGATTCACGCCAGCGGGGCTCGCAAAATGCGCGCCGACGAGAAGCTCGGGCGCTGAATCGCCGTTGATGTCGTTGATGCTCGCAATGCAGACGCCGAACTCGCTGCCGGAATTCTCCCCATTGAGACGGCGCAGCAGCCTGCCACCAGCCCCGGAGAAAACAAAAACGGTTCCTGCGTGGGTGCGGTCACCGGGGCTTGCCCAGATGGCCCCAACGAGGATGTCGGGGGCGCCGTCGCCGTCAACATCGCCTGCCCCGGCGACCGAAGAACCCAGCAGAGCGTTCAGCTCTTGCCCCTTGAAGCAGAACAATCGCAGCCCATTGGCTCCCGAGAACAGGTATGCGCTTCCCGCCTGGTCAATGCCCCCGGGATCGGCAAGTTCGGCTCCTATGAGAATATCGCCGATGCCGTCGCGGTTCACATCTCCAGCGGCCCCAAGAGAGCTCCCGAACTGGTCGCCGGCTTTTTCGCCGTAGAAACTCTTGAGCCTGGCGCCGCTCGCTCCGGAGAAAAGGAAAACGCTGCCAGCTTGTTCGCGGCCCTCCGGGCTTGCGAAAGGAGCGGCTATCAAGAAGTCTGGTGTTCCATCCCGATTCACATCGCCGACAGCCGCAGCTCGCAGGCCGAATCTGTCGCCGGCAGCGGCTCCATCCAGTCCGCGCACGAGGCTGCCATTGGCTCCAGAGAAGAGATAGACGCTCCCGGCCTCCTGCCTGCCGTTGGGGTCTGCAAATGGAGCGCCCACAAGGGTATCGCGCACGCCGTCGCCCGTAACATCGCCAATTCCAACAACTGAGCGGCCGAATTCATCGCCTGCCGCATAACCATCCAGGCGCTTGAGCAACGAGCCATCCGCCCCAGAAAACAGAAACACACTACCGGCATTTGTTCGTCCGCCCGGATCGGCGAAAATGGCCGAGACGAGGAGATCCGGCACTCCATCGCCGTTCACATCGCCCGCCCAGGCTACCTCCTCGCCGAACATATCGGCAGGCGCTGAGCCCTTTAGGCTCAGGCCGACCAGCAGATCCGCACCGCCCCTCAGCGCAAAACACACTGCCTCCAGGAAGAACACCGCCCAAATAACGAGGGCTCGCCAGCGACCCGGCGCGCAGCTCATAGACCTGCCTCCTTTGTCCTGCTTTCGGCATGGAAGTCCTTGCTCCTGCTGCCGCCGTGCAAACATGAGCCTGCCGAGGCAGCCCTTGTCACTCGCAAGATGGCGGGGGCAATGAAAGACAGCGAAGCAGAAGGCGGAAAACTGAGGACTGTTCGACCTTGCATATTATCTTCAAGGTCAAGGCCGCGCACCCATGAAGGGTGCGGCTACATTTCTCCCCGAATTTATGGGCAGACTGTAGCCGCAGGCTTCACGCCTGCGAGGACACACGCAGCGGCCTATTCCGCGAGGCCCGGTAGTGAAAGGGACCGGCCGCGAGCCGCGATACTGGCGGCTCACCAGGAGAGCCGGACTGCAGCCTTTTCGTCACCGTGAGCAGCACGGCGCGACGGGAGTTCCAAACAGAAGCCCGGGTATTGCTGAAGCAGTTACTCGGTTTGGCCGACAGCGAGCGGCGCTGCGCCGAGCTTGACGAGATCTACGCGGTATGTTTCCGCGTTGTGCTTGTCTATCCCGCGCAGATAGTAGAGCCGGAAGCCGCGGGCGAGGTATTCCCGAGCCTTCGAAGGCCGAAGTAGGTAAACGAGGTCAACCTTGGAGGGAGTTCCCGACACCATTGAGGCGTCGAGCTCCGGCAGCCACCAGCCAGCCGCGATCACGCTTTTGGGTGGGAGGCGCTTCATCGCGCTGATGACCTGCGCGACATATTTCATATCGGCAAGCCGGACGAGGCGGTCAAAGAAGATCGGGCCTGGAAGGGCCAGGATGATGCGGTGATTCAAGAGATCAAGCTGCGCCATTCTCTCGCCAGGCGGCTCCGTGCTTTGCTCCCAGGCGTGCACGCTCAGAAGGAACGGAGATAGAAGCAGCGCAAAGCAGACGAAAAGGAAGAGACGCCGCCGCAGTATCCTGCCCAACAGAAGCAGGACGAACGGAACAGCCGGTATTAGATACCCCGACTGATAGGGCAGCCTCAGGTAAGCGACGCCGTAGATGACAATCGCCATCGCCCAGGCGAGGTCGCAGCGACGCGACCATGACCCCGGGATAGAACTCTCCACCTCTCGCCGCAGCAGCGCTGAGCGAAGCGACCCCGCGATTGCCAGCAGCCCGATCAACCCCCACACCGCCACTGTAGCTTTCCCAAGAACGTCAGGCAAAGATGGATAGTTGCCTTTGTAGAAGGTAAAGAACCCCAAGCCATACTTCAGGATGACCGGCACATAGGCGACGCCACCGAGAAGGAAAGCCCCAGCGGAAAACACCAGCAGCCGCCTCAGATGATTGTGACTTCGAGGACCGCCGCCTCCGGCGAGCATGACACAAAAGGGCGGGAACATCAGGGCCGATGTCATCCGGCACCCTATCGCCAGGCCAAGGAAGACCCCGGCGGCGAGGGGCAGGCGCCGCAGCGCATAATATAGGCTCGCGAAGATAAACGCCAGCGCCCACACATAATCCATGGAATTCGTGCTGTTTATGAACACGACTGGGGTGAAAGCCAGTGCCAGACTTGCGAGCACATAATCCTTGCAGCCCAGCGGCCTCAACGATAAGGCGAAAAAGGCCGCGCCAAATGCGCTCAGCAGGGCAGTGGCGCCGTTGAGCGCCAGCGGGCCCCCTCCATGAATTACAGAACAGGCCAGTTCCTGTACGGGATAGCCAGGCAGGCGTGAAGCCTCATATCTTCCAGTCGCGCCGATGTGTCGGGCGGCATTCGCTATGCGCCACGCGTCGGAATCGTTGCCGTAGCCAGCTTGCAGAAATGGCGCCCGGGATAGGAAGACAAGGAGCGCGACGCCGAAGAACACCAACACATTATTCTTCAGCCTCGACTGCCCGGGCGCTGAAATCGAATCAAGAGGACCTGGATGCATCTGACGCCAGAGCGCCGCAGGTCTGATCTTGGCCGGCCTCGACCAAGGCATGAAGTCAAGAACTGCGGCTTTCCCGTCCCTTTGGAAGTGCGGACTCACTCTCAACGCGTGGCGGGCGGCAGGTTCAATCATGGCTCTCGTTGGCCACAAAGTCGGCTCGCGCAAGCAGCGCACGACAGCAATCGCTCGCACCAGCCCATGAGAGCCGCGAGACCAACCCTCCAGCGGCTGGCCTGCATCTTGAGCGAAATGCGCACTGCTTTCGCTATGTTCTGCGCGCCGGTCTTTGCGCCCTGCGCCTCAGCATTTGTCCTTCACCAACCATGTTTTGCGCCGGGAGAGTGAATGCTCGATCGCGGCCATACCAGCGTGTGAAGGGCATGGGAAGCAGAGGGAGCTTTAGCCGATCACCGCGACAGAATCTCGATGATGCTGAGGCAGCGCTGCTCCCAGGTGTTCTCTCTCGCAATCTGGAGCCTGGCCAGTCTTTTCTGCGCGGAATCTTCAGAGATCGCCTTGACAATGGCGTCTGCGAAATCCCTGGGGCCCTCGGCCAGGGCAATGGCATATGAGAAGGGCTCGTTCTCGGGAAGCGGCGTGGCCACGACGGGCTTCCCGGCGGCCAGATACTCGAAGAGTTTCAACGACATGACCCCTCTCGTCATGTCGTTCACCAAGTAGGGTATGAGGCAGACAGAGAACTGCTGCATATACGCTGGAATCTCAGAATGCGGTTTCTCGCCCAGGATGCGAATGTTTGGAACCGACATCAGCGGCGAAATGTCTGTTCCTTCAGCCCCGGGCCCTACAATAGCAAAGCTGAAGTGGGGCAGGAGCTTGGCAGTGTCAGCGAGGAGCTGGTAGTCGGGGAAGGGCCCAAGGGACCCTACGAAACCGACGATGGGGGGCGGCAGCCCCTGAAGGTCCCGGGGACACGGGAGCTTGCCCTCGAATGCCGGCAGGAACTGGTCGGCGTCCACGGCGTTGGGGAGCAGGTATGAGTTGGGATTCAGTCGGCGCATGCGCTCCAGCAGGGCGCGACTCGTTGCGAATACCCAGTCTGCCTTTTTCGCCAGTGCGATCTCGCGCTGCTCGGCGCCAACCCTTGTTCTCCGGCCTGCGAAGCGCAAGTGCAGGCTGATTTCGTCAACGCAGTCATAGACGAGAGGCCCATCCGGGATTGTCTCGAGGTAGAGGCCGGCCCAGAAATAGGTCCATATTACAGGGCGCGCAAGGCCGATCTGCTCGCTGGCGCGCTCTATGTGGCGGCGCACCGAGGCGCGTGAGAAATCCTTAAGAGTGGGCCCAGAGGATAGAGAAGGCGCCCACGGGGTGAACAGATGCAGCCTCCCGTGCACCCTTCTCGTGCCATGCAGCGCGCGCAGCAAGGCTCGTCGGTGCCAGGCTCGAAAGGCCATCTGTTCCAGAAGCGCTGGCGGCTCCACATAGAGAACGCGGTGCTCCTGGGAGAGCTGCCACATCAGTTTCTGATGGCGCTGGCGAAGCGACTCCCACGGGACCGAAGAGATGCAGAGGAATTCCATGATTCAGGCGAGAATATAGCACGGCTGAGAAAAGGCGGGCAACGGACGGGCCTGGGCGCGCGGCCCCGATCCCGGGCCCAGCCGCTTCGCGCTGCGCTTGCAGCAGATGCGCATTGAGCATCTGCGCATCAATTGCGCACGCCCGACACCAACGGCAAGCCTGTCTGGCCAGAGATCCAGCGGTTCGTGCTGACGCGGAAGCAGGGCCGCTCGATGGGGTAAACATATTTGCCCCCGACGCGTCGGGTGGCAATCTGAGGCATGGAACGGGACTCGTCCGCCAGTCATGCCGTTCCTGCCGCCGTCGAAGCCTTGCGTGCCGAGGCGTTCTCGCCACCACCATGATTAACCCGCTCTTCGGGGCGAGCCTCGGAGCGACGAATGTGTTAAGATAGCACGCCTACCCGTTTGTAGGCGCATTTTGCGGGCGCGAGGGAGAGCCGCTCCGCGTGGTTCGAATCGAATGAGGAGCTGGAGCGACCAACTGCCATCGCCGGGAGCAGCTTATGCCGTCGTCCAACGGCATGGGCGATTTCTCGCATGGGCGGGAATCGGGCTGGTCGCTCTGGGCGCGGGCGGCTGCGCGGGCGCCTGGTATGTGGGTGGAATGTGGCTGGCCGTCCCAGGCTCGATTCTGATAGTTGCTGGAGCAGGCGCCATCTGGAGCGCCTGGGGAGCGGAGATGTGTTGGGTCGCTCTCCTTTTCGCAGTTGCGCTTCTTCCGCCGAGGTGGATGCTCCCTCCCTACGAGGTCCGACAGGGCGTGCCAACCCCTTATATTCTGCTGAGTCTAATCCTGCTGGCTTGGGCAGCTCTGCTGGTGCGCCGACTCACTTCCGGTGACCTGAGCTTCAGAACCAGCGGCCTCGAGATTTACCAGTTGGCCCTTTTCTGCCTTGCCCTGCTTGGGCTGATTGTGCGACAACGAGACTACTTCCACGTCTCGCCAGCGCTGGCGGCAATAGTTCTTCTCTTTGGCCCGATGCTCGCTTTCCATCTCCCGACAAACAGCAAGTTGGGCTACAGACAGGTCTTGCTGCTGTGTAAGGTGCTGGCAGGTTTTGGAGCCTTTCTGTCATTTGTGTCGCTTCGCTATCCGCTTCACTTCATTCCAGGGCTGGAAGTGATGGGTGAGTTCGCCTGGGGGCAACTGGGCGAGGCGATGGTCCGCGCTTATGGCGTGCTTGGAGGGCCCAGCCTTACGGGCTCGGCCGTTGCGTCTCTTGTGCCCATTTGCGCCGTTCTCGCTATGAGCAGCCGCGGAGCAAGCCGGTTTCTCTACGTTCTGTTCGCGTTCCTGTGCACTGTGACTACCGTCCTATCGGTGCAGCGGGCAGTTATTTTCGCGCTTATTGTCTCGATGCTTCTTCTTGCCTGGCTGGCAAGGGATCTTGTTTGGAGAAATAGGCGCCTTGCGGCAGCTCTGGCTACATTGGTGGGGCTGACGATATTCTTCATAGTCTCCGCGCTCCGCTCTCACGTGCACTTTGACCGCCTCACGAGCAGAGAGATAACCCGCAGGGGCGACCAGATTCGGATGATGTCAATGCAGGCGGCCATTCAGGCGGGCCTCCAGCGTCCTCTCCTGGGCGGAGGCATCGGGAGGTATTTTCCGAGCGGCACGGCGCGAAGGGTGGTGGCTGTGGAGGAAGGCAGAGCGCTTCGGGGGCCCCACAGCCTTCCGCTCCTCGGCTTCAGCGAAATGGGCGCCTTTGGGATGCTGTTTATGCTGGTGCTAATGTTCAAGCCGCCCATTGATCTCCTCCGCTTCTATTGGAGGGCGCGCGATGAAGCGACGCGCTGGCTCTTGGCTGCTTTTGCTTGCAGCGCCCTTGGGTTAGGCCTGTGTTCCATCTTTTCCTGGGCCCTTGCGAGTATGCCGCGCTACGCCCTCTTCGTCTGGCTGTTCCTGGGATTAGCATATCGGGCCGCCCATGTCACAAGCCCTGCGCCGAAAGCCGTCCGGCCCCGACACATCGGGGCCCTACAGGCCTCGCAGCGCGTTGGGAGCCTTTCGGGGGCATGGCGGTTTTGTTAGAAGCTCTTAGTGCATTGCGCATCTCACGGGCGAGTTGCGCCTATGGCGCAGCGCCGCGAGGCGCAAATCCGCTCGGAATGGCCTTTCCGAGCATACCGCCGGTGGAGAATGAATGAGCGCGTTACGAGAAATTCCGTAGATGTGGCACAAATCTCTTTCCAAGGGACAGCGAAATGAAATACTGGAGCCGTGTCGCGATTCTGAGCTTCGCGCTGATTATTGCCCTTTCTCTGGCGCTTCCGCAGAAGGCTTATGCCTACATTGACCCTGGGACCGGCAGCTATCTCTTTCAGTTGCTGATGGCTGCCGTGTTCGTAGGCATCTTTGGGGTCAGGATACTGTGGGGAAAAATCAAGGCGTTCTCCAAGAGACTTTTCTCGCCACAGGACAAGCGCGACGAAGATGCAGGTTAGCGAGAGCATATCTGGGTCGTTTCGCGACCCCAGCGGGATCGTGTTTCGCCGCGAGGGGGTAATCTACCGCCAGGTGAACATGAGCTATGGAGAAAGCTACGATCGCCTGATCGAGTCCGGTCTCTATGCGGCGTTAGTAGCAGAGGGGCTGCTGATTCCTCACGACGAAGTCGGCCCGCATCACGCAATATCCGATGACGCTTACAAGGTAATCAGGCCTGAGCCGATACAGTTTATCTCCTACCCGTATGAATGGAGTTTCAGCCAACTGAAGGCCGCGGCTCTCACCACTCTTCACATTCAAGAAACGGCTCTCAATTTCGGAATGTCGCTCAGAGACTCCAGCGCGTATAACATCCAATTCAGAAATGGCAGACCAGTGCTCATTGATACCCTATCTTTCGAGAGATGCAGAGAGGGCCAACCCTGGATAGCCTACCGACAATTCTGTCAACATTTTCTCGCCCCACTCGCACTGATGAGCTGCAGGGACGCCCGCCTGAGCCAGCTACTCAGAGTTTTCGTGGACGGCATCCCTCTGGATCTCGCGAGCGAATTGCTGCCGTTCCGATCGTGGCTCAAGTTTCCATTGCTGTGCCACATTCATCTTCATGCAAAGGGGCAGAAGCGGTTCGCTGACAAAGCTGTTGACAGAAGCGGCGCGAGGATGAGCGGGGCTGCGCTTCGCGGGCTCATCTACAGCCTGGAGGCCGGCGTCAGGAAGCTGCGATGGAAACCAGGGGGAACCCAGTGGGCTGACTACTACGATTTTGCCGGTTACTCGTCAGAGGCGCTTGAGCACAAGAAGAGCATTGTCTCTCAGTTCCTGGACAGGCTCGGTCCTGGCACGGTCTGGGATCTCGGGGCAAACATCGGCGTCTTCAGTCGCATCGCCAGCGATAAAGGGATGCAAACCGTCGCGTTCGATAACGACCCGTCGGCTGTGGAGAAGAGCTATCTCGGCTGTGTGCGGGAGGGCAGAACCAACCTTCTGCCCTTGCTGCTTGATCTCACTAATCCGAGTCCGAGCATCGGTTGGGAAAACGAAGAGAGGATGTCGCTCTTGCAGCGGGGCCCGGCGAACATCGTGCTGGCGCTTGCTCTGATCCATCATATAGCCATCTCGAACAATGTTCCTCTGGGCAAGATCGCGGAGTTCTTCAGCAGAATTTGCAGGTCCCTTATCGTCGAATTCGTTCCCAAGAGCGACTCGCGCGTCCAGAAACTCCTTTCGACCAGAGAGGATATCTTCAGCGACTACACGCGCGAAGTTTTCCAGAGCGAATTCAGCAAGCGCTTCCAGATACACGATTCTGTAGATATCAAGGATTCCGAGAGAACCCTGTATCTCATGACAAGGCGAGAGACGCAAGCGTGAAGAGGCCGCCCGCCGTTCACCCGCTCCTGTTCGCGATTTTCCCCGTGCTATTTCTCTTCTCTCACAATGTCTCGCAGGCGGCGCCCATTGAGACCTTGAGGCCCGCGCTCATCAGCGTATGCTTTGCTTCCGTCCTATGGCTGATATCGAGTTTGGCCATGAGAAGTGCGCGGAAGGCCGCAATACTTGTGTCGCTGTTTCTGCTGCTGTTCTTCTCCTACGGCCATCTCTGCGCGATAGCAGAACGCCGGGCATTGACCGTCGCGGGGATCGCCATCGGCGGCAGAATCATTCTCTCTCTTGATATCGTGCTCTTCGGTTTCGCCGCGTATGCTGTCCTGAAAGCCCGCGGCGACGTGCGCACACTCACCGCCGCATTCAACCTGGCGGGCGCTTTTCTCGTTGCACTTCCGGCTGCGGTTGCAGCTTATGCTCTCTTGTCAAGCCCCGGCCCTCGTGCGCCTGTTCAGATGCCTGCTGCCGCCGTAAGGAAACTGCATAAGCGTCCCGATATCTACTACATAATTCTGGATGGGTATGGCAGAAGCGACACGTTGAAGAGCATGTATGACTACGACAACGGTGAGTTCCTGGCCTACCTGCGGCGGAAAGGCTTTTATGTAGCCGAGAACAGCAAGGCCAATTACTGTCAGACGCTCCTGTCGCTGGCCTCTTCTTTGAACCTGGCCTACCTGGACGATCTGGCCGATCGGCTTGGGGCCGAGTCGCAGGATCGAAGACCGTTATCGGCAGCGGTGCGAAGCAGCTATGTTTCCAGTTTTCTCAGGGAGCGCGGTTATGTTCTTGCGGCTTTCTCCTCGGGGTATTCCGGCACAGAGGTTCGAAGCGCTGACATCTATCTCAGCCCCCCAAGGGTCTTGACCGAGTTTGACAATGTGCTCATAAACACCACTCCAATCCCAGACATAGAGTCACGACTGATAGGGTCGCGCTTCTTCCCCAGGTTGTGGTCGCGCTGGCAATATGACTCTCACAGACGCCGGATCCGATACATCTTCCAGAGGCTCGGAAGAATGACGGAAATAGCGCGTCCAATGTTTGTTTTCGCCCATATTGTGGCTCCGCATCCTCCCTTCGTGTTCGGGGCGCACGAGGAGCCGACCGAGCCCGAGGCAACTTTTGGGTTTGGAGACGGAAGTCATCTTCGCATGCAGAGGAGCAAATATGCAGCGAAGTACAGGGCGCAGGTCGCCTTCATCAACGAGAAAATGCGACAGACCATAGACAGGATAATATCCAGCTCCCCTGAGCCGCCTGTTGTAATCATCCAGGCAGACCACGGACCGGGCTCCATGTTGGATTGGGAAAAGCCGGGCGCCACAAACTTCAAGGAAAGAATGTCCATATTGAACGCATACTATCTGCCGGATAATGCTGACAAAAAGCTGTACCCCGAGATAAGCCCCGTGAACACATTTAGAATGGTGTTCAACCACTGCTTCGGCACGAGTTATCGGCTGCTGAAGGACGAAAGCTATTTCTCCACTTGGACCCGGCCCTACAAATTCATCAAAGTGACGACCGAGTGACCCCTCTGAGGGCTTGATTTGAGAGTGCCACCGAACTCCAACCTGCTAACGCGGATTATTCGTGGCCTCCGCAGGAGAGGGGCTGATGGGTGTCGAGAGATTGAGGAGGAGAGCCGGAGCGTAGGCGGTGCCGGAAAGCGCTTCGCGGATACAGAGTGTGGCACGGAAGGCGAAGGGCAGCGGGTATTGCCAGTGGCCGTGCAGCACACCGGCCGCAGCTGCTGTAGCCGCAACCCGCCAGCCGGCGGGTTGCGAGGATAGCAGGAGCCCGCGCCCCGATAGGTCGGGGCGGCTACAACATCTCGACGCGACCTTCATCAATAATGCGGGCTAACGCGACGCACGTGCTGGAGAAACGCTGGGTTAGCCTTGCTTCGATCGGGCTTGTTGTAGGCGGTGAGCCAGTGTGCAATGCCGCAGGAAGCGACCCCCGAGCAGCGCCTGCCGGCCCTCTGTTTGCGCTTTGCGATTCAACTGATGTGGTGTCCATAGTTTCAGGGAGAAGGATAAGCCGCCGGGCATTGCACAAGACATCACCCAAAGGTGACATGCTCGGTGCGACATGTGGGCAGAGCGACGCTTACTCGAATCGAGGCGGCAGGTCAAGTGAGACATCCCAACCGGATCCGACCAGAAAGATCTGCGGCCATGCCTTGCAAAGAGCAGGCCAGTGGAGCGCTGGCTAAAGAAGGGGCACCGGGCAGTCGCATATCTCGACCATTCCGAGGAACCTGATATGACGCGAGTGCTTATGTTGGGCAGGCGGAGGATTCTATCGCACCCAGGCGGCGACACCGTCCAGATGCGAAAGACCGCCCAAGCTCTGCGCCCCCTCGGCTTCGAGGCCGAAATAACCGACAGCCTCGCCCCGGATTTCAAGCGAATTGACCTCGTCCACTGCTTCAGCATGATGGATCCCGTTGAGCCCATTCTTCTGCGCGCAGCGCAGGCCAGAGAAGCTGGCCTTCCCGTGGCTCTATCCACTGTTTATTGGCCGTGGCCTGGTCTGAAGATGCAATACTATCGGAGGCCCGCGTCTTTCCTCGCGGCAGCGCTGCTCCATCACGCCGGGCAGGCATTCAATCGGAGCGCCCTTTACCCAGCCGCCGGGCTGGCCTGGGCTCTGCTGCGCCGAAGGCCCTGGCCCCACGCTGTCATTCGGTTTCGCCACGGAGTAATGAGGTGGCTTCATTCCCAGGATTCAATGCGCCAGCGCCTCTTGAGCATGTGTCAGGTCATTCTGCCGAACTCTTACGCGGAGCTTGGGGTATTGAAGGGTAAGTTTGAGAATCTTCCGCCCCATGTCATAGTTCCAAACGCAGTTGACGACCTATTCGTTCATGCCAAGCCCGACTGGTTCGAGAGGCAATTCGGGCGCAGGGATTTCGTGCTTTGCGTGGGAGCCATCAATTTTCGGAAAAACCAGCTTGGCCTGATCAGAGCCCTCGGAGCCGGAGGAAAAGACCTGGTGCTGATAGGACAGGGCTGCGGCCGATACGCGGAGCTGTGCCGACGCGAAGCTCCGCGCGCTCTCTTCATCCCCAGACTCGAAGGCGAGCAACTGGCGAGCGCGTATGCTGCTGCCAGGGTTCACGCGCTGCCAAGCTGGTATGACACGCCGGGGCTTGCCAGCCTGGAGGCTTTCGTTTCAGGCTGCCCGGTGGTGGTGACGGAATTTGGCTCGACCCGCGAGTATTTCGGGCCACTCGCGGCGTACTGCTCGCCAACCGATCACGCCTCCATTCGCGCAGCCCTTGAGAAGGCCAGTGCAAAGCGGCCATCGTTCGCGCTGCGCCGCGAGTTTCAGGCGAGGTTTTCCTGGCAGGAGGCAGCCAAAGCCACGGCGGCCGCTTACAGCATGCCCTTCGTGCACAATTATTGATTTTCGCAGATTACCTTCACCTGGGTCATTGCGAGTCCGCCATCTGGCGGACGAAGTTTACCCGCCTCAGGCGGGCAAGTCTCGTAGAACCCGCTCAGGAACGAGATTGCCACGGCCTTGGCTATGCCTCCGGCCGCCATGGCGGCCCCGACTATGTCGGGGCTTAGCCACCGGCCTCGCAATGACAAATGCGTTCGTGAACCAATTGTGCGAGAGTCCATAGTGAGACCCCGGGGCCAACTCATCGGCGAGCGAGAACTTCGCGATACAAAGCCTCGGTCGCCTCGGCCGCGCGCGGCCAGGTGAAGATTGTCTGGCCAGCCTCTTTCAGATTGCGGCCCGTTTCTTCTCTCAGCCGCTCGTCGGTGAGCAGTCTTATGATGGCTTCAGCCAGCGGCCCCGGCTGCCCCGGAGGGACAAGGAGGCCGGTATCGCCATCCTTCACAACCTCTGGTAAGGCTCCAACGCTGCTGGCGACGACAGCTTTGCCAAAAGCCATGGCTGCCGGAAGCACCGCGCTCTGCGTGACGCTCAAATACGGCATGGCCACGACATCGGCCGCCTGGAAGAACACCTCAACTTCCTCGAGCGGTATGTAGCGAGGCAGCAGATATGTAAATGGGCGAAGCCCAAGCTCTTCCACCAGGCTTGTCACTTCCCTCATTCCCGCCAAGGGAAATCCAGCAGCCAATATGCGAGCAGATGGAACTGCTCGAAGCACCTGTGGAAAGGCGCGCAGGAGCACTTCAAGCCCCTTGTTTGGCCTTATCTGGCCGAAGAACAAGACCACCGCGGCTTCTGCCTCTATGCCGAGTTTCCGTCTCGCCTCCTGTCTGCTCGGCTTGGCGCCGCGTGCCAGCACGTCAAAACATCCCATCGGGATGACGCGCATCACCGCCTGGCTTCTGAAGCGGCGGGCAAATTCTCTCTTGTTTGCCTCGCCGTGAAATATGAGAGCGCTCGCCCGGCGATACAGCCACCGGCACAGCGCGAGATCAAAGGGCCTGGGCCTGTGAGGCAAAATGTTATGAACAGTTGCCACAACTGGCAAATGAGGGAAGGTGCACAAGAGCAGGGCGTCGAAGGGTAAGGCGCTCTGAAGGTGCACAATGTCCGGTTTCAGGGCCCGACAAAGGTGCAGGACCTTAAAGCAATCTGGCGCCAGGTCGGCGATGCGCAGAATTCTGAACGCAATGCCTGAAGTTCGCCTGAGGGAGTTGACAAGGGGGTGTAAACAGGCGATAGTCTGTAAGCTCTGCGGCACGAAGTGGCGAAGCTCGTAGTCCTGAGAAGTAGCAACATGGACAGCAATTCTCCTGTCGCACAGAGCGCGCGCAAGGAGGAGGGTGTATTGGGCAATGCCCCCTTGCCCGTGCGGCTCGAGCAAAAGAACCCTCATGAGGGCACGTCTGCAAGTGTAACAGGGCGCCACCAAGGGATCAAGGGACAAGGCTGCGGGGGGTTCGGCGATCCGGCTGCCCCAGAGCGGGAGGCGCGCCCAGAGCCTCTCTCGATTATGGATCCCGAAGCAGGCGATCTCAGCGCCGGAGACGCGAACTCAAAGCGCGCCAGAACCGATGCCCTGTCGGCCTGCCGCCATCTTCAGCCGGGCGGCGGAGCCGATGCGCGCCCCAGGGTCGTCCATGTTAGCCAGAAGGACCTCGGCCAGCTCAAGGGCGAGACGGCTCACATAATAGAGCTGGCCAGAGCGCTCTGGTCGGAAGGGGCGGAGGTTGAAGTTCTGGTTCCCGCTGTGGGCAGATACCCGGACGAGGTGCCGTTCCGCATAAGGTATCTCCCGGCGCTGGGCGCCCCGAGGCTGGCGCGGCTCGTTTCATTTGAGCTGAGCCTGGCGTTCTTCTTTCTCACGAGGCCCCTTCTGCCGCGAAGGGCGCAGGTGTATGTGCGAAAGGGCGTTCTCCTGCACAGCGCGCTTCTGGCCGCGAGGCTGATGGGAAGACCGGCCATCCTTGAGGTTAACGAGACCGACCAGGAGCCGGCACAGTTTCACAAACTCCCCCAGCGTTTTCTGCCTTTCCTGCGTCTGCTTTCCAGGGCAGCTTTCAAGATGTCAGGGCATATCATTGCGGTCAGCAAGGGAATGAGGGAGTGGGTTCTCTCCAATGGGGCTTCGCCAGGCAAAGTTGAAGTCGTGCCCAACGCAGCCGACCCCGAGCTCTTCCGGCCAATGAGTAAGAGCGCCTGCTGCCAGGCCCTTGGACTTGACGAGAGGTTTCGCTGGATTTGCTTCGTCGGGGCGATGGAGTTCTGGCAGGGCCTTGAGGTTTTGCTTCAGGCCATGGCGAGCGTGGCCCAGGAGAAGGAGGAAGCGCGGCTGATGCTCGTTGGTCCTGGAAGTCAGCGAGCGAGCCTGCTGCGCCAGGCGGAGGAACTGGGCATCGCCGACCGCGTGGTTCTCGCAGGCGCCGTAGCCCGCAGGACGGTTCCCCTGTGCATCGGCGCCTCAGATATATGCGTGGCGCCAGTTATCGCCGCGGAGCATTGCCCCATAAAAGTGTTCGAGTATCTGGCCTGCGAGCGGCCGGTGGTGGCGTCTGACATTCCCGCCATCGCGGAGGTGCTGAAGGCAAGCGGCAGCGGATGGCTTTCGAAGCCCGGATGCCCCAAGGACCTCGCGGCCAAGATGCTGGAGGCCCTCAATACGAGTGACGCGGAGAAAAGCGAAATGGGAAGGCACGGCAGGCAGGTCGTGGTCGAGCGCTATTCCTGGCGTTCGGTTGCGCGCAGAGTTCTGAACAATGCCGGCTGGTCGTGGATGGGACAGGCAGACTCCGTGCCCGGCTCTCCCGTCGGGGGGTCGGTCAATCTCAAGCGAAAGGGGTAGTGTCATGAACAGACCATGGGAGGGCCTGCGTATCGCCCACATTCTGGCTGGTATGCCCTATGCCGGGTGCGCTGCCTCTGTGCGGCCCTGGCTGTCGAGAATGACCGACCTGGGTGCCTATGTTGCGCTTCACTCCAGCCATCCACAAGCGTCGGCGGCTCTCGAGCCATGTGTCAAGCAGGCTGCCAGGACGCCCCGCATGGTGAGGGAGATAAAGCCAGTTATTGATGCGAGGTCACTCATAGGGCTCGCTCGCTGGATGAGGCAGAACCGCTTTGACGTCGTGCATACACACGGTTCCAAGGCAGGATTTGTGGGGAGGCTTGCGGCCAAGATCGTGCGAGTTCCTGTGATCGTTCACACAGCCCACGGGTGGGCCTTCAATCCTTTCCAGGCCAGGCGCACCTTCGTTTTCTACCTGACGCTGGAGAGGCTGGCTGCCAGATGGTGCGACGCGATCATATGCGTTAGCGGCGAGCAGGCAGCCTGGACTCGTCAGCTCCATGTCGGGCGACCTTCGCAGGTGCATACCATCCTCTATGGTATCCCCGTCAAGCCGAGGCGAGGGCATGATGCGACCGCGTCGCCGCGAACGGAGCTGGGAGCGCGGCTCGACACGTCGCTCATATTATCGGTTGCCCGCCTCATGCCGCAGAAGAATCACGCAGACTTGCTGCGCGCCATGAGCCTGCTGAGGGAAGATGTTCCCTCTGCAAAGCTGCTTCTGGCCGGCGACGGCGCATTGAGAGAACGGCTTGAAACCCTGGCGCAGAGCCTGGGCCTGGATTCCTCGGTTCAGTTCCTCGGCTTTCGCACGGATGTTGACCATCTTCTCGACGCCTGCGACGTCTTCGTTCTCTCCAGCCTCTGGGAAGGCATGCCGCTGGCGCTTCTCGAGGCCATGGCGGCAGAGAAGGCAGTCATAGCCACCGACATAATGGGAACGCGAGAGGCGATTAGGCATGGTGAGACCGGCGTGCTCGTCCCCCCCCGCGATCCGCACGCGCTGGCGGCCGCCATCGAAGAACTCGTGAAGAACCGCGAAAAGGCCTCTGCAATGGCCAGGCGAGCCCGCGAGGAGATAGAGAATCGCTTCAGCCTTGAGCGGCACTTCCAAGAGCTCCAGGGGCTTTATGAAGGGCTGCTGAACAGGAAGCGCACAACCTAACGGACGGCGCACAGGGCGGGCAGCTCCCTGCGACTGCATCTGACCTCGAACTTCGCCATTCTGCCAATACCCCGCGGACTTGCGCATTCCGATCCAGCAGGATCGTGGGTAGTATCTTGGGGCAGGAGACGATCCGCCGGCTGGCGGACTGCCCTACGCGGAAAAGCCAGGCGCCAATTCATGAACAGCCCGGGCTAAGCCTGGGGCGACCCGCGCCATCGCGCGTATGCCCTCGGCTGGCCCCGTTGACCCCGCGCAACTGGCCTCGTAGAATAGCGCAGGCCCATGGCGACCCGCCTCGCAAGCGCAGCGATCGCTCTTCTCCTCTCGGCGCTGACCTTCTGGCTCGACCCTGCTCAGGCCGTCCCGGAGCTGAACTTCTTCGTGTCAAGAGACGGACTCCACGTCAGCCTGGCAGGCGTCAGGGTCATTGATGGCAGCTACATAGAGCTTCACGCGCCCGCATACGCCCGCGGCTATTACCATTCCTTCAAAGCGGAAGGGTGGCAGCCCAAGCAGACTGCCGACGGCTTCGTGGTTGAAGATAGCGAGCCCGAGTCGGGTCTCACTTACAGATATGAGGTCAGGCCCATCAGCTCCGGCCTCAGAGTGAGGCTTGAATTTCGGATGACCAAGAATATCGAAACCGGAATGGAGTATTGCCTCGCCATGCTTCCTCTCGCGGTGTCGAGGGGGGCTCTATGCGAAGCTGAACTCGGCGGCGGCCAGCGGACGCTAGTGGCGGCGTGGTGGCCTCGGGGGACCTCCGGATGGGACAAGCTCGTGGAAGGGGCGAGGAGCTTAACCCTTTATACGAGGGCAGGAGTCATATGCTTCAGGCAGGTAAACGGAGCAGACCTCGCACTTTCGGATATGAGAGGCAACAGGTGGTATTCGAAGCAGGCCTGGGCATGGGTGATGCCGGCGGTGGATACGACGGCTGGGCAGCCGCATGTCAGCGAAGTGGAGATCACCTTCGCGCCACCTCGGCCCCCGCCCCTCAGCACGCTTTATTCATTGCCTGCGCCCCCACAGGAAGGCCCCAGCCTCGTCCTGGTTCCCTGGCCGCGAAGGGTCAGCCTGAGAAGCGGGTTCTGCGAAGTTGGCCCCGGCTGGTGGCTGGGCTGCGATTCAGCCGCTCTTCGAGAGAATCTGGCGGCAGTTGCAGAGGTTGCCCAGGCGATGCGATCTCTGGCGGGCGAGCGTTTCAGGCTTCACCATTTGGAAAGGTATGTGCCGCCTCGACACATCTTCCTCGGCTGCGACGGGCCATTCAGCAGAGACATCGGCATGCCTTCCCATGTCAGACTGCGCCCCGAGGGCTATTGGATTTCGGTGCAGCCTGACAGAATCTTGGTCATTGGCAAGGGCTCGCGAGGGCTTTTCTACGGGGTTCAGACGCTTCTTCAGCTCCTGAGCAATCGCCCCGTTCCGTGCGCAGAGGTGGAGGACTGGCCGGTCCTGCGTTTCCGGGGCGTGCATATCTATACATTTGCGCCCGCAGCTCACCTCGCCAGCGTCAGACGGTTCATTGACGCCCTGGCGCATTTCAAGATCAACGCCGTCGTTCTCCAGGTCAGCGCAGGCATGAAGATAAGAGACAGGCCGGAGGCCTATAACGACATCCTGTCAGTATCGCCAGAAAGAGCGCGCGCTCTCGTTCGGTTTGCAAAGTCGCGTCACATGGAGGTCATACCCGAGGTGGAGGCGCTGGGTCACGCGAACCAGTGGGTCGCCACCGAGCCGGGCGACCTGGAGAAGTTCCCCCATCTTCGCGAAATTTTCGAGAAGCCCGACACCAGGCGAACTCTTTGCCCCAGCAGCCCTGAGACGCGAAAGCTGCTTGCCGATGTATTTGACGCTGTGATGGAGGCTTACGAAAGGCCCGCCCTTTTCCATGTGGGCCTCGACGAGCTGAGGGCAGACGAGCTGGGAAGCAGCCCAGCCTGCGGCGGCCGCAGCGCAGAACAGCTCTTCCGCGAGCATGTGGCTTTCCTGCACGACTTCCTCGCAAGACGCGGCGCGAAGATGATGATGTGGGGAGATATGCTCCTGAGGCAGCAGGACTTTCCCCCGGGCTACGACGCCCTCCTTGGCGGCGCGCCTGCCAACACGGCGAACGCCATCAATGCGCTGCCGCGAGATATCGTCATCTGCGACTGGCACTATGCGGATAACACGGAATACCCGAGTCTCGAGTATTTTCAGCGCCGCGGCTTCAAGGTGCTCGCTTGCCCCTGGCACTCGCCCGTGAATATCTATAACTTCATCCTGGCGGCTGCTGCAAGGAAAACCGGAGCCCTGGGCACGACCTGGTCGGGCATACCGACTTCAAGGTGGTTTCAGACGCACGCCGATTCGCTCAGCGCATGCATATTGCAGGCAGAATGGATGTGGAGCCCTGGCGTGCCGAGTATCTCGCGGACTCCTCACGATGTGAAGGCAGAACTGGCCCGGGCTCTCTCCCTTTCAGGAATAACCGCCATGATGGCAGGCCGGTTCATTCCCGTCACTCTCGACCTGCGCCTCAACCGGTCCCTCGCTGATGACCGAGCGGGCGACTGGGAGGGAGGCTGGATTGATTCGGGCCGCGACGCCGACCTTCGCGCTCTTCCAACAGGCCAGGTTATCCTCGGCGGAGTTCCATTTCTCCTGTCAAGGAGAAATGGCAATGGATGCATTCTGCTGGGCGGCAGCTATCAGTTTTCGGCTGCGCCCCTGCCGCTTTCATCTGGCAAGATAGCCGTGGGGCACAAAGCTCGCGCTCTTCATTTTCTGCACGCAACTGGCTTCGGCGCAGGTCAGGGAAAGCGGGTGGCCCATTACCTGATAACTTATGCCGATGGGCAGCAAGCGCAGGCAGACATCGTCGAGGGCAAGGACATATATCCATGGGACGATCCACTCGCCGGGTTCCATCCCGATACGACCGCTGCGCCGGCCTGGATGAACAGAGTCGGCCAGGGCGTGGCCTGCCTGTGGAGATGGCAGTGGAGAAACCCCAGGCCTGCTGTGGAGATAAGAGATGTAGAAATGGTTTCCGAGGGAACCGGGGCGCATCCGGCGCTCTTTGCCATTTCGGCGCAGGTCGAATGAAAGGGCCTTTTCGCCTATCCCGACAGCGGCGCTTCTCTGCTCCCCAACGGGCTTCGTCCATCACAGCAAGAGGGATGCGCACCGACCGACGCTTCCCTGTGACTCCGGGCCGCAGCCGAACGACCTCTCGCCATATGCGCCGGCGACACGCGAATGCCTATCCCGCGCGGACGGCTTCCAGGCTTACCTCCAGGATGTCGCAGCCTTCCAGAAGCTCTTCTCTGTTTATGACCAGCGGCGGCGAGATGCGAAGCACATTTCCGAAAAGGCCGATGGGTCCGATCATCAACAAACCCCGCCTCCAGCAGCTCTCAACGATGTGATGGGCAAGCTTGCTCGCCGGCTTCTTGCTCTGCCTGTCCTCGACTATCTCGAGCCCCCATACCAGGCCCAGACCTCTCGCGTCGCCCAGTATTTCAAACCTCTTCTTCATCTCGCCGAATCTTCTCTCGAACAGACCTCCCAGGCGAGCCGAATTCTCCACAAGCTTCTCATCGAGAATCACCTGTATGTTCTCCAGGGCCACGCGGCAGCAAAAGGCGTTGCCGCCGTGGGTGCTTGATAAGCTGCCGGGTTCCAGCGCATCCATGATCCTCGACTCGCCAACAACCGCTGAAACAGGAACGCTGCTCGAAATGCCCTTTCCCAGGCACAGCAGATTCGGCGCTATATCGTAGTGCTCGAAGCAGAACATCTTTCCCGTGCGGCCGAAAGAGGCCTGGACCTCGTCGAGTATCAGGAGAGCCCCCCGTTTGCGGCACCACGCTTCTACTTTCTTCATCCATTCCTTTGGAGGAACATAGGAGCCGGCAGCGCCCTGGTAGCTCTCCGTTATCACGGCCGCTATGTCGCCCTCCGTCTCCGTGTCTGCGAACCAGTCGAGATAATCAGCGCACCAGGTGTTGCACTCAGGATAGGTCTTGTCGAACACGCACCGGTAGCAGTGCGCAAAGGGGGCGATGTGCACCTGGGGAACGAAGGGCCCAAATCCCCTGGCCCCAGCACCGCTCTTCCTTCCCCCCGCCGACATGGCGCCGTAGGTGCGCCCATGAAAGCCTCCCTGGAAGGCGATTATCTCCTTTCGCCCGGTGAAGCGGCGCGCCATCTTTATCGCCGCCTCAACCGCCTCGGAGCCGGTCGTGAGTATGAACGCCCTGTCCAGATTCGGAGGCGTTATCTCGGCCAGCTTCTGCGCCAGAAGAGGGCGATATTCGTTGACGAAATCGTAGCAGTTCACGACCCTGTCCGCCTGCTGGCGTATCGCCTCCACAACCCTCGGATGCGAATGCCCTACATTGGCCACCAGGACTCCGGAGCTGAAGTCAAGAAAGACATTTCCATCCACATCCTGGACATAGCATCTCCAGCCGCGATCCCACACAATCGGCACTTGCTCTGACATACTGCGCGGCTCGAAGCGCCTCGATCTTTCGAGGTGCTCGCGAGCTTTCGGCCCAGGGAGTTCAGTGCGAATCTTTATCTCGCTCATTTTCCTTACCTGTGGCACAGCCGCCCCCGGCTGTGTTCACCACGCCGGCGTAGGGGCGTATGGCCATACGCCCCTACAATAGTTCAGGGAACATTTTCTCATCGAAGCCGACCCAGCGGCTGTCGTTTGCGATGCTCAGGCGCACGGCCTCATTCACCGCGGTGCCGATCAGAGCCTGCGGCGGCAGGGGCCGCAGCGGCTCGAGTTCCGCGATTATCTGGCGCCTCCTGTGAAGCGCCCGCTGCGCAGGCAACCCGGCAGTCTCGCGCTCTATGCGAGCGATGTCATCGAGGCCCTGCGTTATGCTGTCGTATCCGTAGCCAACCCACTGTATCCGGCCCGGGCAGTCCCAGTCGTCGTAGGGCTTGAAGAAATTCGGGTTGTAGTGCTCGAAGCCGTCCTTGTCGGTTACGAAATAGGTGTTGCGGTCCTTGTGGTGGCTGAAATATTCGCCCTTCGTGCCGCGCAGTTCCAGGCCCTGGTTGGCCCAAGCGGTGTCGCTGTCCGGGCTCACCCACGAGGTCTGCACGAACAGGACTGAACCATCCTCCCACTGGATAGTCGCCTGCACTGCGTCGAAAGCGTCCTTCCCGACCGTGGGAAGAAACTTCTTCTGGCCGAAAGCCACAAGCCGCCGGGGCCGCAGACCAGTTATGAAGTAGTAGGCGTCCACATAGTGCACGCCGACATACTCGAAGGGCGACGACTTCTCACACCAGTCCTTGAAGACCTGGACCGACATCGCCTTCTTCTCCTCGATCCACGCATGACCGTGAAGCATCTCGCCCAGGTCGCCCTTGCGGTAGCGATGCCGAGCCGCCCTCACCGCCCGGTCGTGCCGCTTGTGATAGTCCGTATAGACATAGAGGCCGCGCCGCCGCGATTCGTCAAGAATCCGATGAGCCTCCTCCACCTTCAGGCACAGGGGCTTCTGCACAATCACGTGCCTGCCGCGCTCCATCGCGGCGAGTATCACCGGCGTATGAAAATGGTCGGGAGTTGCAACGATTACCGCGCCGCGCGGCCCAAGCTCGTCCAGCGCCTTGAGATACAGGGTCGGATGTTCTTTCTGCGGTCGAGTCGCGCCGGGGTCCGGGTAGGGGCGAAATTCCTGGCCGGGAAATATCTTCCGCAAACGCAGTATCACGGCGGCGTTCAGAGACGACACGGAAATCGGCCCTACCTTGCCGCGCCTCTGCTCCTGAAAAAGCGTGGGGAGTATCACCTCCTCGCTTATCATTCCGCCTCCCACAAGAAGCACCGGCAATTTCCCATCCCAGGCCTTTCTCATCTTTCCGGCTCCAATGTCCGAAGGGCTTGCGCCAAAAGGCTGCCTCGCGCAGGTTCGCCGTCTGGCGCGATTTGATTTTCGCCGCCCCATCGAGGACAACCTTTCGCACCGATCCAATAGGGGATAGAGAAGAGTTATCGGCGAATCTCGCGGAACGATGTGAGCGGATTGACCCGGCCCTGCAGACCGCGGCGGCCGTCAAGGTTGTCAACATGCTGTGCGACGACCCACAACAGGGCAAAAATGTGGCACAGCCGCCACCAGCTTGGCCACCCGCGCATAGCACAAGAGGTGCAGGAATGCTCTTTGGAGGAGGACTATGGATCGCCTTCTGATGCTGATGGCTGTTGTTCCACTGTTCGCGGCATGCGCTGGCGCGGCCGAGAGTAACTCCAGGCAGCCTGCTCTCCCCCCTTTCTTCGTCCTCGGGTGCTACGAGAACCCCGGCTCTGCGTCGGGATTGCAGGAACTGAAGGAAGCGGGCTTCAACCTGGTGCGGTGCGGCGCAGACCGCAAGCAGCTCGACCAGGCCCATGCTGCTGGACTTCACGCCTGGGTATCGCTTGGCTCAAACCTCGACCTATCGTCGGACCGCGAGAAGCGCCAGGCTCAGCTCACCGAGTGGGCGCAGTCGCTGCGCGACCATCCTGCGCTCCTCGCCTGGGAAGGCCCCGATGAGCCAGCCTACCAGATATACGGGCCCGGGCTCTTCGATCAAGCTGTCCCGCCAGATGATCCTCAGCGCGTGGGGCTGGTCGCCAAAGCCGAGGAGGCCGAGAGAGCGATCGCCCGCGGGCTGACAGAGGGCCACGAGCTTATGAAAAGCCTCGACCCGAACCACCCGGTCTGGATCAACCAGGCGCCTCGACACACCATGGCAACGCTCTCTCGATTCATGCCAGCCCTCGATATCGTGAGCATGGACATATACCCGGTTCCCGAAGGGTGCGGGCATTCGGACTTGCCCAATGAGAACCTGAGCGCCGTGGGCCAATATGTTGACAGGCTGCGCCAGGCCGGCCCGGGCAAGGTGGTCTGGATGGTCTTGCAGGGCTTTTCCTGGGCGCAGATTGGAATTCGCGATGTTCGGCGGGAGGTTGTCTATCCCAGTTTCCGCCAGTCTCGCTTCATGGCCTATGACGCCATCCTTCACGGCGCGAGCGGCATACTATATTGGGGCACTCACACCGTGCGCCGCCCATCGCCGTTCTGGGATTCGCTCAAGGCCCTGGTCTCGGAACTCAACTCGCTTCAGCCTGCCCTTACAGCCTCAGAGGCGCCTGGGCAGCCAAAGGTCGAGCCGCTTGGGGCCTGGCATTCAGTGGCCCTGGGAACGAAGGCCTCCTTCAGACAGGTTGGCAAGGACTGCTACTTGCTGCTGGTGAACGAGGAGCGCTACCCAGTTGATTTGCAGGTGAGCGGGCTGCGCCAGCTCGAGGAAAAAGAGCTGTTCGCGCTTTACGAGGACCGATCTGTGAAAGTGAAAGACGGCGGGTTCCGCGTTTCCCTTTCGCCCTACGATGTGGAAGTCTATGCGACGAGCCGGGCGCTCGAAGCGCCGCGCAAGGGCCGCAACTTTCGCTGAAAACCACCGGCAGGGCGCGCCGTAGATGCGGCACAGCCGCCCGCGGCTGTGAAAATGTTCAGGCAGAAGCAAGCTAACGCTCGCCAGCAGGCTCAGCGAGCCTTCCCTCGCCCAGGCCGCCGCGGGCGCCTCCGGAGAGAATCCTTACCTGAATCCTGCGGGCGGACCTCGTAGGTGCGGTCTATCTCGCCGGTTTCCCTCCTTTCGGCCGCCCCATAGTAGTGCTCGCGCTCGCGAATGCCTTTCCTCCTCATGTCCCGGCGGACGGCCTCTTCGGCCCATCTGCCCACCAACTCGGGCTTGGCATCCGATGGTTTCACAGTGTGGGTCTTCTCATCCTGCGTCTTGGCGAGGTCCCGGTATTCCCGCATAAAGTCGTAGGCGGCTCTTTCGAGCGGCTCGCTTTGTTTCACGACCACAGGCTTCGGCTCGCGCATCAGGCCGCGCTTTTTCACTTCCGGCTTGCGCCGCTCGTATTCGCTTAGGGCCTCCCAGACCTCGCGCCGAGGATCGCCTGGAGGAAAGGGGCATTCCCTGGCCTGCTCGCCCAAACCCAAAACTCTCTTCAACCATCCCCACATGGCGTGCCTGACCCCTTGGCCTGCTCCTCCATATTATTACCATAATCAGCCCGCCGATATGCAGGCTCAGCCAGCGCCGGCTACCCTGTCCGCAGCGCGAAACTGTCGTCGCGCCCCGGCCCCACCTCAATGGAGTGGTGCGACACATGCCCGCAGGCCCGAACTGTTATCTCATAGGCGCCGTGAAAGCCTGTGAATGCGGCGGCGCCTCGGCCGTCGGCCTTGCCGGACGCGCTGGTTCTCCACTCGTCGTTTATCAGCCTGTCCAGGGCCTCGTAGGCAGGCTTCGGCGAGAAATCCTCGCGCACGATCCCCCCGCTGGGCAGCCATGTCGAGCCATCCCACAACGCCCACATCGTTATCGCCTCGACCGCCGGATGAGCGAAGCAGAGGGTGTAGAACCGGGCGTAGAATCTCGCCTGCCTTTCCTCGTCCCATACGCCCTGCGAGCCCTGCGCGATGAGGCGGCCGTCGCTCGGATAAGTGAACTCGGTTATGTGAATCGGAAGGCCGACTTGCGCAAGCCGATCCAGCGTCCTTGTCACCTGGCGCGCCCTATACCAGAGGGGATGGTCGTGCGCCTGAATCCCAAGCGCGTGAATGGGAGCGCCGGATCGCAGCAGCTCCTTGGCTAATGCCGCAAAAGCCACATCGCCGCCCGTGAGGTTCCCGAACTCATTCAGCACGAGCTTCGCGCTCGGATCAGCCTCATGTGCCCAGCGATAGGCATCCGCAAGGTAGCCCGGCCCCAGTTTCTTCTCGAACCAGGTGGCGTGCAGCGGCTCATTCACCACATCCCAGACCTTGATTCGGCCGCGGTATCTTCCGACCACGCCGCGCACGCGCCGCTCCAGAATCTCGCGTATCTCATCCGCCCCCCGTTCGCGCAGCCAGCCCGGCACGCCCTGCTCGCCGCGCGTCCCCCAGACCAGCGTATGCCCTTTCAGCCGAACACTTCTCTCCTCGCACCACCTCAACAGCTCATCAACCTGGCTGTAGTCGAGCTTTCCCTCCTCAGGCTCCACGACGGCCCACTTCGCAGCGTTCTCGGTCGTGGCGTAGTTGAAGAGCCGCGCGAAGAGCCGATCCAGCTTCGCGGCATTTCTCGATTCGCCCAGCCTTCTTGCCAGGCCGCGCGGATTCGGAAGCGCGCATCCGAAGAGGAACCTGTGCCTCACTTGCCGGGCCTCGAATCTCGCTCCCGCTGCCGGCTCGGCTGAAGGTAAAAGGAAACTCAGCTTGACTTGCGACCTTCTGGCCTTCTCTATCTGGCTGCGAATCGCGCTCGTGATCTCATCTCCTTCTGCCATTGTGTCTGCGCCCGCTGCGAGCGCGCGCAGGGGCACCTGCGCCATCAGCCCTCCCGCCCAGCCAGCGGCGAGCGTCAAAAACTCCCGCCTGGTCAGGCTCCGTTCGCTCTCTTCCGCTCGTTGCTTGCGCGCCATTCAGAACCTCGCCATCCCCTAATTCTCGTCGCCTATTGATTCTCGCACAATTGGTTCACGAACGCATTTGTCATTGCGAGGCCGGTGGCTAAGCCCCGACATAGTCGGGGCCGCCATGGCGGCCGGAGGCCTAGCCAAGGCCGTGGCAATCTCGTTCCTGAGGGGGTTCTACGAGACTTGCCCGCCGGAGGCGGGTAAACTTCGTCCGCCAGCCGGCGGACGGACTCGCATCTATGACCCAAGTGAAGGTAATTTGCGAGAATCAATAATGAGGCTCTTGTATCACAGCAACAGACGTGGGACAGACGCCCCGCCCGAGGCCGGCAGGCCTCGCCTGTCGAACGACGGGGCCCGACGGGTCGGGTCGCCACATCTGCATCAGGTTTCGTTAGGAGTTTCGAAGGAATCAAGTTGTCCGCATAGGATTCCTGGCCTTGTCAGACGCAATTGCAAGCAGCATGCGCGCAAGATCAGGCTGCTCCCCTACGGATCATCCCTGTTCCCTGTTCCCGCCTCCGTTCCGGGAACTTCGGCGGGCAAGCCCCGCTGCCTGTCGCCCTTTGGCCTTAGCACTTTGCCCTTCGCCCTTCTGCCTATACTCCCTCATCCCCTGGTTTGGGCTTTCCCAGGCAAGAGGGGCGCATTTTACTCGGACCGGGTTTTGGCGGTCTCAGGATTGCACCATGCCCGGCCCGGCCGGCGATCAGCCAGCAGACACAGCAGAACACCAGAGGTTAGACTATTCTTGAGCCGACGAATTCTGCTATCCGCTCAGCCAGGTCAAGGCCTCGCCCGGCCTGCTCCACGGTGTACTCTGCAATGCGTGAGGGGTATCTCGCTTCAATCGCAAAGGGATTCAGGAATTCGCAGGCCGCTGCAAGGCCTCGAAAACGCGGATCAAAGTCGGCGCACTCCTCCAGAAGCAGCTCGAGGTCATGGGTGCGCCTCGGGTGAAAGCCGCGGAAAACAAGATAGGCTTTGAGGTATTTCTCGGCCGCCTGCTGCGCATGAAAACAGGCATCGCGCGGCAGAGGGTCGTCGCCGCTCAGGGCCTTCTCGCCGGCCCGCAGATCATCGCGCGCAATGTCCAGCCACGCGGCGGCATCTTCCTTACTCTCTTCCGCTCTCATAGAGCACCCGCCCCGTGCGATTCACCTCGTAGGCCAGCCACCCCACCCGGTCTTTTTGCCTTTCCCACTCGGCAGGCGTAAACACGATAATGTCCATCGGCACCCGCAGATGCATGAGATAAGATCTGAGGCCTCGCGTCCGCTCGAAGAAATCGAGATCAGTCTCTTGAATAATAACCAGGTCCACATCGCTGTCTGGCGCGGGATTGTCGCTGACCAGAGAACCGAAGAGAATGACTTTCTCCGGGGAACGCAGCCTCACTATCGTCTGCGTTATCTCGGTCAGGATGAGCTCCCGCTCTTCCGGTGACAGTTGGCTCAGATCTGTCATTTACTCGCCTCGCGATATTCTATCACCATGCGACTGACCAGCCCAACCAAACGCCGCTTCTCCGGGAACGGGACTTTCGGCTGCTCGCTGGCCACCTCCTGCCACCTGAAGGCTGACGGGCGCCTACACCTGCTTCCCAGTTGCCTGTTCCCTACTTCGCTCTACGAGCTTCGTAGGGCAAGCCCTCTTGCCCGTTGCCCGGCATGTGCTCCGCGTTCCAGTCCTCCCTATGGAGTCAGACCGCCAATCTCAAATCCGAGATTCGAAATTACCCTTGCCGCGTGTTCCCGCCTTCGTCCCGAAAACTCGGGACTTCGGCGGGCAAGCCCCGTCGCCCGTTGCCGCCTTCGTCCGCCTTTGGCGGACTTCGGCGGGCAAGCCCCGCTGCCTATTGCCTGTCCACCGTTGCCTGTTCCCTGTTCCCGGTTGCCTTCCGCCCATACTCTTTCATCCCCCGGTTAAGCGTTTCCCAGGCCAGCAGCGCGCACTTTATGCGAACGGGGAATTTCTTCACGCCTTCAAGAGCGATGAGGTCGCCCATCGCCTCCTCATCCTCAACTGGCTCGCCGTGCATCATCGCCTTGAACCGCCCCATCAATTCCCGGGCCTCTTCAAGCGTTTTGCCTTTTAGCTTCTGCGTCATCATCGAGGCGCTCGCCTGGCTTATCGAGCAGCCTTGAGCCATGAACTTCACATCGCGGATTGTCTGGTCAGTAGGGGCGCACGGTCCCTGTGCCCTTCGGGCCGGGACCCCGGCCCCGACTTTGTCGGGGCTTAGGGGCCGTGCCCCCTCACCTGAAGGTTCGAGGACCAAATGAAGCGTTATCTCGTCGCCGCAGAGAGGGTTATAGCCCTCTGCCGAGACGTCGGGATTTTCCAGGGCGCCGCGGTTGCGAGGCTTGCGGTAATGGTCCAGGATTACTTCCCGGTAAAGGTCTTCAAGAACGACAGGATATTGTTCTTCGAGAGTAGGCATCTTTTCTCCCCGGCCCCCGATAGTTAAGTGGACGCCGCTGTCAGCAGGCAGTCACCTTCTCAGCCTCAGCGCGCCCCTGACCCCGCCTCCGCCGAGGTCCCTGTGCGAAGCCGGGACCCCGGCCCTTCGGGCACAGGGGCTACGGCGGGCAAGCCCTGTCCTCTGTCCCTCAAATCGGCGCAGGCGCGCCGAAGAAATGTCTCGCCTTCTCCAGCCCCGCCGCCAGCGCATCCACATCCTCTGCGGTGTTGTAAAGATAGAAGCTCGCCCTTGCAGTCGAGGGAACTCCAAGCCGACGCATGAGAGGCTGGGCACAGTGATGGCCAGCCCTTATCGCCACACCATCTGAATCCAGGACCTGCGCCAAATCGTGCGGATGTATCAGGCAGTAGGTGAAAGCAGCCACCCCGCCCTTCAGGTTCGCATCCTTCGGTCCATAAACATGCGCGCCAATTTCACCAAGGGCCTTGAGCGCGTAGGAAGTCAACTCTATCTCATGCGCCCTCACATTTTCCATCCCGATGGATTCCAGATAATCCACAGCGGCCCCAAGCCCTATCACTTGAGCAATATTTGGCGTTCCCGCCTCGAATTTCCAGGGTATGTCGTTCCAGGTGGCCCGGTCCAGATGCACCTCCCTTATCATCTCGCCGCCTCCCAGAAATGGCGGCATATCCTCAAGAATCTCTGTTCGCGCCCAAAGCACTCCGACTCCAGTAGGCCCAAGCATCTTGTGCCCGGAGAAAGCAAGGAAATCGCACCCCAGCTCCTGGACATCCACAGGCATATGCGGGGCGCTCTGCGCCGCATCCACCAGAACCTTCGCGCCGACAGCGTGCGTCTTCTCCACTATCTGGCGGATCGGGTTTATCGTGCCGAGCACGTTCGAAGCCTGAGTTACCGCAACGAGCCTGGTGCGCTCGTTCAGAAAATCATCGAGGCGATCGAGCCGCAGCAGCCCATCTTCTCCGATATCGAGATGGCGCAGCTTCGCGCTCGTCTCCTGGCTGAGCATTATCCATGGCACGAAATTGCTGTGATGCTCCATTATCGTGATGAGTATCTCGTCGCCCTCGCGCACATTCGCGCGCCCCCAACTGCATCGCACGAGGTTTATCGCCTCCGTCGTCCCCCTGGTGAAGACAACCTCTTCTCGCCGAGGCGCATTTATGAATCGGCCCACCTTGTCCCTCGCCCCTTCATACGCGGCGGTGGCCTCCTCGGCAAGCGTATGAATCCCCCGGTGAACATTCGCGTTGTATCTGCGGTAATAGCTTTCCAGGGCTTCGAGCACCTGGCGGGGTTTCTGGCTCGTCGCGGCATTGTCGAGATACACGAGGGGCTTGCCGTGGACCTCGCGGCTCAGAATCGGGAAATCTTTCTTTATCGCGTTCCCGTCGAGCATGCCGTCCCCCACCGTCGTAATGGCGTGGGAGCGTAGGGGCGCACGGCCGCGCGCCCCTACGCTCCTACTTCCCTGGGCTATCCGAGCCGTTTGGCTTGAAAGCCTCGTACCCCTTGGCCTCAAGTTCCAGCGCCAGCTCCTTGCCTCCGGACTTCACTATCCTTCCATCTACCATCACGTGGACGCGGTGCGGCTGAATGTAGCTGAGTATGCGCTGGTAGTGCGTTATCAGCACCATCCCCATATCGGGCTGGAACAGCGTGTTTACGCCATTGGAAACAGCCTTCAGCGCATCTATGTCCAGCCCTGAATCTGTCTCGTCCAGAATCGCCATCCGCGGCTCCAGAACCGCCATCTGCAAAATTTCGTTCCTCTTCTTCTCGCCGCCAGAAAACCCTTGATTCAAATACCTCTCGGCGAAAGAAGCCTCCATGCCAAGCATCTTCATCTTCTTCGCAAGCAGATACCGGAACTCTATCGCCCCGAGGTCTTTGCCCTTCACCTGGTTATACGCCAGCCGCAGAAAGTCGGCCACCCTGACTCCGGGTATCTCCAGAGGATACTGAAAAGCCAGGAACATTCCGCGGGCTGCTCTCTCGTGCGGCGAAAGGCTCAGAATATCCTCGCCGTCCCACCTTACGGCCCCGCGCGTCGCTTCATAGCCGGGTTTCCCGAGCAGTATGTGAGCAAGCGTGCTCTTGCCGGAAGCGTTGGGCCCCATCAGGGCGTGAATCTCTCCGACGGGCACCGTCAGATTCAGCCCCTTCAATATCTGCTTCCCCGCCGCCCCGCCATGCAGGTCAATGATCTCCAGCTTGCAGCTTCCATTGTGCTCAGTCACCGCCGGCCTCCTCAAGCCCTCATCCTCCCGCCTTTATCCTTCCGCCCTCATCCCGCCTCCGTTCTTCGAACTTCGGCGGGCAAGCCTTCCGCCCTCATCCTTGCCTTATGAAGACCTCGCCCCCCTCCACTTTCACCTCATAAACCCGCGCCGGCATGGTTGCCGGAAGCGTCAGGGCCTGACCCGTCTTCAAGTCGAACCTGGCGCCGTGCCGTGGACACTCAACAGCCTTCCCCTCCACATATCCCTCCGACAGCGAAGCCTCTTCGTGGGTGCATGTCTCGCCGATTGCGTAGATGCGCCCTCCAACATTGAACAGGGCCACCGGCTCGCCGTCCACCTCAACGCGGATGGCTCCGCCCTCCTCTATATCCGTCAACTTCGCAACCCGCACGAAATCCCCCATCTTCACGCCCCCAGCTTCTGCCGGATCGCTGCCTCCAGCAGACTCCTCACATCCTCCTCAGGTATCCTGTCCAGAACCTCCTGGAAGAACCCGAACACCAGGAGCTTTTCCGATTCCTCCTGCACCAAGCCCCGCGACATCAGGTAGAAAAGCTGCTCCTCATCGAGCTGGCCAACGGTCGCGCCGTGACTGCACCGCACATCGTTCGCCTCTATCTCGAGCCTGGGAACCGAATGGGCCCGCGCCTTCTCACCAAGGACGAGATTCCTGTTCGCCTGATATGCGTCCGAACGCTGAGCGCCGGGGTGAATCTTTATCAGGCCTGAATAAACCGCTCTCGCCTCCTCCTTCAGCGCCCCCTTATACAGAAGATCGCTCTTCGTGCTTACAGCCTCATGGCTCTGAAGCGTCCTCTGGTCGAAATGCTGTCGGCTGTCGGCGAAGAAAACCCCCAGCATCTCGCTGTTGCTTCCCTCACCATCCAGAATGCTCTCAACCTCTGCCCTGGCAAACCTGCCGCCGAAATTCACCACCAGGGAGCGAAACTCACTATCCCTGCGCAGGATCGCCCTCTGCACCGCGTAGTGGCTCATGCCCGGGCCCCAGTCCTGCAAGCTCAGATACCCAACCCGCGCCCCTTCCTCCGCAAATATCTCCACCACTGACATCGCGCAGCCCGAAGCCACATCCAGGGAAGCAAACCTCTCGACCAGCGCAACCCGGCTCCCCTTCTCCGCGACTACAAGTGTGTGCGGCATCACGGCCGCCCCCTGACCAGCCGCCCCATGCACGACTTGCAGCGGATGCTCAAGCTCCACGCCCTCTGGCACATAGACGAAAGCTCCGCCGCTGAAGAAAGCTCCGTGAAGAGCCGTCAGCTTCCCGCGCCCGGCCACGACAGCCTTCACCATCAGCCACTCCCGCACAAGCTCGGGCCAGCGCGCCGCAGCGTCGCTCAGATCAGTGAAAATGACCCCTGCCCTTTCCCACTCGCTCCCAGGCTCGACGGAAAATAGCTCGGAGTTCACACGCGTCATGAGGCCTGAGCTCCTCTCCCGGGGCAGCAAGACCAGGGAACTCAACTTCTGGCCAGCCGCCTCCGCTGCGCTCGTCCAAGGAAGCAGCGAGTCCAGCCCGAGCTCGCGCGGATCGGAATACTTCCAGAACTCCTCCCTCCGAGTGGGCATCGGGAGCTGCTCGTAAATCTTCCAGGCCTCCAGCCTGCGCTCTCGCAGCCATGCCGGCTCATCGCGGGCGGATGAAATCTCCAGGACCGCCCTCTCGCAAAAGCCCTGGCCGGGCAGGCCGGGTTTGTAAGGGTCACTGTGGTGTGACATGCATCCGACCCCTATGGCTCTGTAGAGGCGTGGCGTGCGCGACTATCCCACAACTCCCAGCTCGCTTCGCGAGGCCCCGGTTGCAACTTCCTTTCCTCCCCCCTTTGTGGGGGAGGATACAGGTGGGGGGGGAACTTTGCCACCCACACTCCCCACCCCCACCTTCCCTCCTCCGCCATCAAGGGGGAGGAGACCCGGCGCTCTTGTGACCCCGCCCAGTTATGAGAGATTTCCATGCCGTTCGCGCACGCCAAGGCGTCGGCCCTACCCCACCGAACCCTCCAACTGAATCTCTATCAGCCTGTTCAGCTCGACCGCATACTCCATCGGCAGCTCCTTGGCTATGGGCTCTATGAAGCCGCGCACAATCAGGCTCGTCGCCTCCGCTTCGCTCAGCCCGCGGCTCATCAGGTAGAAGAGCTGCTCGTCGCCCACCTTGCTGACGGTCGCCTCGTGGCCGACGCTGGCCGTCTGCTCGTATATCTCCATGGTCGGGTAAGTGTCCGACCGCGAGCGATCGTCGAGAATCAGCGCGTCGCAGCGCACATTCGATTTTGCATTGACCGCTCCAGGCTCCACTCGCACCAGCCCACGGTAGCCCGTCCGGCCTCCGTCCTTGCTTATGGACTTGCTGGTGATGATGGAAGTCGTCTCGGGTGCGGCGTGAATCATCTTCGCGCCGGCGTCCTGGTGCTGGCCATGCCCTGCAAAAGCGATAGAAAGAACCTCGCCTCTCGCCTTCGGCCCCAACAGATAGCACGCCGGATACTTCATCGTGAGCTGGCTGCCCAGATTCCCGTCAACCCACTCGCCAATCGCGTTCTCATACACGGCCATGCGCTTTGTAACGAGGTTATAAACATTCAGCGACCAGTTCTGGATCGTGGTATAGCGAACGCGCGCGTGCGGCTTCACGATTATCTCGACAACCGCGCTGTGCAAAGAATCGCTGCTGTAAATGGGAGCGGTGCAGCCTTCCACATAGTGCACATAGCTGCCGGGCTCGGCTATTATCAGCGTCCTCTCGAACTGCCCCATATTCTCCGCGTTTATGCGGAAGTAAGCCTGGAGCGGAATATGAACATGAACCCCCTCAGGAACATGTATGAAGCTTCCGCCGCTCCAGACCGCGCTGTTAAGGGCTGCCAGCTTGTTGTCTGCGGGGGGAACTACAGTGCCGAAATATTGGCGGAAAAGCTCAGGATGTTCCTTCAGACCCGTGTCCGTGTCGAGGAAGATGACCCCCTTCGCTTCCAGCTCCTTCTCGATCTGGTGATAAACCACCTCAGATTCATACTGGGCCGCCACTCCGGCGATCAGGTGCTTGCGCTCGGCCTCCGGGATGCCCAGCTTTTCAAATGTCCTCTTGATATAGTCGGGCACCTCGTCCCAGCTCTTCCCCTGCCGTTCCGTCGCCCGCATGAAGTAGTAGATGTTGTCGAAGTCAATTTTTGTAAGGTCGGCGGCGGCCCATGTTGGCATTGGCTTGCGCTCGAAAATGTCCAGCGCCTTGAGGCGGAAAGCGCGCATCCATTCGGCCTCGCCCTTCATCCACGAAATCTGCTCGACGCCCCGCCGCGAAAGCCCTTTCTCGGGCTTGAACGCATACTTCTCTACTGCGTCGTCCCTCCAGCCATACTTGTATTGGCCGAGGTCTTGCAGCTCGACATGGTCGCGTGAAGCCGCCTCGCCCGAGGGAACCGACATTGCTTACCTTATCTGCCCTTCTCGCCCAGTTTCAGGCCGCCGGGCAATGCTATATCACCTTTACGTTCACGTCAACCCACCGCGGCTGTAGGGCGCGGGTTCCACCCCCCGCCGACCGAGCTGGAGCTTTCTGCTCGCCCATAAGCTCGTACCCTTGACTTGCTGCTACCCGCACAGCGCATGTGTGCGGCCTGATTGGGTGCCCTTCCGCGCGCACCTGAGCAACACTTGCTTCCCGGCCAGGCCCCTTGACGGGCCGGGCCCTGGGTCAGGCCGACCTTTCTCCTCCCGGCAGCCTCCACTGTCACTCGCCAAATCGTCTCCCGTTTTGTGGCTGGAGGCGCCCGTGGTGGCTTGGGCGCCTCCAGTGCGCGGGGGTCAAGGGGGGTGGCGTAGCTTTCCTCTTGATTCCCTATTTTCGCTAGATCCTACACTTCGCGGCATCCGCTTTCGGTCGGCTCACCCCGTCCTGCCAATGGCTATATACCCAGGTCGAACGTTTACGTTAACGTGAGAAAGAGATTTTTTCCCATCTTCCTCGTGCTTTTTTGCACAAGCATATTTCGCTTTTGGCAGGCTTGTGGCACGGGCGTCTCGCCCGTGACTACCATGGGCCAGAGGCCCATGCCACCCCTCGCAGATGCACGGTAATTTCTGCAAAGAAGCACGCCGCCGAATCGCCGCCGCGCCTCGCTCTTTCCGGCGGCGCTTTCCCAGGTCGCTGAACCTGCTGGCAGCAGCGTCGGCACCGCGAAGGCGTCCCGACTGACCCATAACCCGCTCAGACTGGCGGCGCGACAGGTGGGAACACTGCCATGCGAGCGCAGGCAGTCAAGGAAGCTGACCTGGCATGGTTCGGCGCCCTTCGACCTCCCTGGCCTGGCGAGCGCTCAGGGTAAACCCGCCCGAGGCGGGCAAACGCTCACCGCAGGTGGAAACGACGGGGATGCGGACGAGGTCGGGGATTTCGATGACAGAGCGGCTTAGCGGGCACGCTCACCCTTGTCGAAACCCGCGGCTTACGCCTGGGATTGGAGCCCAGCGGCCGCTGGCGAGCGAAATAGGTAACCGTCCCTATTTTCCCCCTCGATCGCCTACGCAAGCGGCAACGACCCTCTGAAGCTGGCCCGCTGGAATGCAGCGTCGTCTTCCTGGGACATCCAGACCGTCGAGTCAGGCAACGGCTACGGGGTTTTCGCCAGCCTCGCCTTCGAGCCAGGGACGGGTTACCCGACTATCGCCCACGCGGCCCAAGATCAGGTGAGGTTCGTCCGCTGGAACGGGGCCTCCTGGGACCCAGAGATCGTCAGACCTGGCTTCAACCCCTCGCTGGCTTACGATCCGATGACGCGTGCCGCGTGCGTCGGCTACTACTACATGAATGCCGAGACAAGGTTCGCCTGGCGGAACGGTGCCGGTAACTGGCAGAGCGAGCGTGTTGACACGGGGGATAATACCACGACGCGCCCCTGCCTGAAGTTCGGCCCCGATGGACGCCCGTCGCTCAGCTATAGCACGTATGGCGACCTGAAATTCGCTCGCAGGTCGGAGTGGCCCTGAGCAGTCACGCGCCTGGTCCTGGTAGTGGAGTGGCTGCGTATTCGGTGGGCACTTGAACCGGTCCCGGCGGCCTTTGGGCCGCCGGGACCCCCGCGACCTACCGGGGGGAAAATGGGGACAGTTACCTATTTTGTCCGGTTTCTCCGGAGGGCCTCGCAATGGCTGGAAATGCAGGAAATCCTCGCCTGGCCTGACAAGAAAGGCAGGGTCGGCCGCAAGTTCGCCATGAGGGCTTCACGCGAGATCTTCGGCAATGTCGCTTCCGCGCTCCTCGGCTTCTTCCAGCCGGGCGTGGTCTGTCTGGCTGCTGCTGCAATCACAGCAGGCCTCGGCTTTCAGCACGCGAACTCAAAGCCCATTTCTATATGGCCCTCTTACCGCGATAATCCTTTCGTATTCAGGACTGACCAGCCCCTCGCCAACGAATCGGCAGGCGGCATAAGCGTCGCCGATGTAACCGGCGACGGCCTCATGGATTTTCTCTATTCAACCCCAGGCGCTCTTGGCGCTTACGACCACTGGGGAAAGAAACTCTGGGTTTTGAAGGAGGACATATGGCTCACAGGCACGGCCGAAAACGACGGCCTGCCGGGCGGGCATCACCCCGGTTTTCAGGCGGCCGATATTGATGGCGATGGGAAAACGGAGGTGCTCTTTCTCACCAGCGATGGCAGGCTGCACATCGTTGACGGTGCATCAGGGCGCAGCGAACGAGTCGGCCGGCCGCCAGTCCCTGATCGGGTGGCTCACTGGGAGGTGGTGATGGCCGCAAATCTGCGAGGCAAGGGAGATCGCGATATTATTCTCCAAGCATGTCCCTCGACAGGCCCGGACTCCCGGAGAGGCTTGAAGAGAGGCAGCTTCCTGGCTGCTTTCGCAGGGGACAAGCTGGAGGGCCCTCCCCTCTGGCAGACGGAGAACTACTGGGGATTGGCCCATGGCCCGGCGCGCATTGCAGACATGGACGGCGACGGCCGCGATGAGGTGGCCGGCGTCACTTTCGTTGACCACGACGGCAGCTTCGTGCAGACATGGGCCTACCCTCCCATCAGCAAGGAGATAGCCGGAGGCGCCTCATTCCACATTGACTCTCTCTTCATCTACGATGTTCGCCCCGACATACCCGGCCTTGAAGCGGTTCTCCTCGAAGAGGGGCGCGACCACGTAGCGCTGGTGAATATGAGAAAGGGGATTCTCTGGCACAAAGCGGGGCCTGAAAGAGAGGAGCCGCAAAATGCTGCCGTGGGCGAATTTGACCCAACCCGACCGGGCCTGGAAATCTGGTGCCGCTCGCGCCGCAATACCAATCAGACGCCCTGGGTCTTCGACTCCAGCGGAAATGTGATTGCCCAGTGGAAGATGGCCGAGAAGGCGCCCTCGGATTGGACGAACCGCGGCGTCGAAGAGATTTCGGTCGTTGACTGGGATGGCTCAAACCCTCGATTCTGCGCCGCTAAAGAGCGCCACAAGCAGGGCGATATCTGCATCTTCAATCCGATGACAGGTGATTTTGTCCGTCGCTGGAAAGAGCGCGCCGCGCGAATTCTGGTCGCGGATGTCGCCGGCGATTCACGCGAAGAGCTTGTGGTCCTCAGCGGCTCGGAAATTCACATTTATTGGAACGACCGCCCCAATCCCCACGCCCGCTGGCCGCGCTATTGGACCCAACAGCACTACCGCCGCAGCAAGGCAAACTGGAACTACTATTCGCCATGAGGGGCAGCCGAAGAGAGAACGGGGGCAGGAGGCGATCCGCCGCTTGGCGGGCTGCCTGACGGCGTAGAAGGCAGCCTTGATCTTCGTCCGACGCAAGGCTACTCTGCCCTGCGTAGCAAGGTCGGACGCTACATGGGCTGTCGCTCAGCAGCGCGAAATTCAATGGTAGCGGCTGGAACTACTATTCGCCGTGACGCCGGAAAACAGAGCCCCGCTCCTGCACCGTTTCACGTGAGACAATTAGGTCGCCCGGGCCCGGGCACGCCCACAGCCGAGGGCGGCTGTGCCACATTCTCACCCACGCCTCACAACGTCGCAAGCGGATAGCGGCCCCAGCGCAGCGCTGCTTCAATCATCGCCCGGAAATTTTCAAGCGGGACATACTCGGTAACCGTGTTGCTCGAGCCGACGCAGTAGCCGCCGCCCGGCCCAATATCGCGGATTCTCTCCCGGACCTCGGCCTCGACATCCTGAGGGCTTCCAAGCGTCAAAGTCCGCCCCAGGTCAATGTTTCCAATCAGGCAAAGGCGCTTGCCGTAGCGGCTCTTCACCTCTCGGATATCCATGGCTTTCGGCTCAATTGGATGCAGCGCATTAACGCCCGCTTCAAGCAGGTCAGGGATGATTTCCCAGAGCTTGCCGTCGGAGTGAAATATGAAGGGCAGATCATGCGCGCGGCAGATTTGCCCGAGCTCGCGATACCAGGGGAAAACATGCTGCCTGTAAACTGCCGGAGAAACCATCAGACCTTCCGTGTAGCCCAGATCGTCGCTGAGCCATAAGGCGCCGACATGAGGATATTTCGCCAGCCGCTTCCAGACTTCCACATAAAGCTCGCCGAAAATGCGGAACATCTTGGCCACGAACGGCGCCCGCTCTGCCAGAGCATAGCAGAATGTCTCGAACCCCATGAGCATCCAGACGCGCTCGAAGATGCCCCCGCCCTTCAATGTCGAGACTATCTTCATGCCAGTCGGCAGGAGCTTGGCGCTCAGCTCTACAGCCGAGAAATCAACCCGCCGGCTGGCGGGCCAGGGAAAAGCCTCGAACTGCTGTTCGTTGGTGATCAGCCCCGAGTGGCTTTCCGCCCATTCCCTTGTCTTGTTGCCCGTGCCGTAAACGCCATAGGTCTCCTCTCGCGGCTTCTTCGGCTGCGGATAGGTGACAGTTGCGGGCACGCGGACATAGTCGTAGTGGGCGAGAGCCCAGAATTCTATCTCGTCGCGCAGATAGCGGTCATCAACGGGGCAGGAGGCAATCCGCCGGCTGGCGGACTGCCCTACGGGCGCACCCATGGGCCTGCCGAGGAACGCAGCCTTCACTTCGTCTTCTATCTTAAGCTCCGCAAGGGGAACTCTGTCGGGCTGGCCGCAGAGAAGGGCGGTGCGGAGGCGCTGGAAGTCAGGGTTGGACATGGGCCTAACAGGCTTGTGAAAGAGGCTCCCTGGGCGGCCACAGTCGCCGACGCTCCATAGCTATGGCGACGGAGCGGGGGCCGCTCCTACGGGGCTGCTCGATCGCAAGGCGCAACGGCATTTATCACGGGCCCGCTAAGGCATGGGGTCAGGCTGGCGCGGCGGGGAATGCGGCTAAGCCCAATGGGCCGCCGCCCCGGCCTAACAGGCTTAGGGGGAACCCCCGCTCTACAATACTCTTGCATGGCGTCCACGGTTGCTGTCATTGCGAGGTGAAACCGAAGCAATCTTCGCAGCTTCTTGAGATTGCTTCGCCCGCCCGGCTTCGCGTCGTCGTCGGATCTCCCTACAGCATGAGTGGCGGGCTCGCAATGACATGCGGCAAATTCAGTGCCGCCCGGGGCGCTCGCCCCTCGCGAGCTCATTGGCCCGGCGGCTGCACTCTTTCATCACCGCCTCCTCGTCAATAGTCAGGAGCTGGCCCTCGCGCAGCAGGATTCGCCCATTCACTATCACTGTTCGCACATCGCTCGCTCGCGCGCTGTAAACAATTTGAGAGGTTACATGATGAAGCGGCGTCAGATGCGGCTGATTCATGTCCAGGAGAATCAGGTCGGCCTTCATTCCTGGCTTTATCTGGCCGATTTTGTCATCGAGCCCAAGCGCGGCCGCCCCTCCACGCGTCGCCATGAAGAGCACCTTCTCTGCGGGCAAGATCGTGGGGTCGCTGTGGGTGAGCTTGTGAAGAAGAGCGGCGAGCCGGGCTTCCTCAAGAAGGTCCAAATTATTGTTGCTGGCCGCGCCATCTGTTCCCAGCCCGACCTTCACGCCTGCCTTTAGCATCTCGGGGACAGGCGCCGCGCCATTCGCCAGTTTCATGTTCGAGCCAGGATTGTGCGAAACGCCAACGCCGCACCTGGCCAAAATCTCTATGTCCTTCTCGTCGCAGTGCACACAGTGAGCCGCAAGCACTGGGCCGGCTTCGAAAATCCCCAGCCGCTCGCAGTGGGCCACCGGCGTCAGGCCGTGCTGTTGGAGGCTGTCCTCCACCTCTCGCTTGTTCTCGGAGAGATGTATGTGAAGTCCGACCCCAAGGCGTTTCGCCGCCTCGACAACTTTTTTCATCAGAGGCTCGGGAACCGTGTATAGCGCGTGAGGCCCAAGCATCGTCTCCACTCTGCCGTCAGCCCTGCCCCGCCAATGGTTTGCGAACTCGACTGCCTGCTCGAGATCCCGCTCGGCCGTCGGGAGAAATCCCAGAAGGACTCCAGACAGGCAAGCCCTCATCCCCGATTCCTCGACGGCTTGCGCCACCGCGTCGTAGAAATAATACATGTCGTTGAATGTCGTCACGCCGCCGCGAAGCATCTCCGCAATTGCCAGAAGCGTTCCCCACCGCACATCCTCGCGGTTCAGCATCGCTTCCATCGGCCATATCTTCTCCTGAAGCCACGGCTGAAGCTCAAGGTCGTCGGCGTATCCCCGGACAAGCGTCATGGCCGCATGAGTGTGCGCGTTGACGAACCCCGGGAGCGCAACGCGCCCGTCGGCCTCAATCACCTCGTCCCACTTTCCCGCCGGTTCCTGACCCACCGCCTCGATATTCTCCGCCTCGATGGCAACGCAGGCGCGCGGCAGGATGCTCATCTCGTCATCCATCGTGAGAACCGTTGCGCCTCTTATGAGAATGCGAGTCATGTTCCGTCGTGCACCTTCATTTCCAAGCCATCGGCGGGAGCGGCGACGCTGCTCCTCTACCTCGCGCTGTTGATCATCCTCACAAATCGCTTCGCATCGTTCAGCATGGCCGAGTTGTTGAACATGCAATAAGCTCGCTTGCCCTCCGGCAGAGACCCAACGAGCTGGTGCCGCTCCAACTTGTTTCCCCGGTGATTCCAGTAGAAGAAACCCTGGTAGCCGCAGGCTTCAGCCTGCGCAGCCATAAAGGCTGCGGCTACCGGTTTTATCTGCCTATCAAGTTGGAACGGCACTGTTTGACTTCCTCGTCCGAATAAGTATAGCTGTAACCGCCGCCTCGTAGGAAGGTTATGCGTGATTGTTCATTCCGGGCTGCCACATTTTGCACGCGGCCCCAGAAGGGCCCTGTGCGCCTGCTGTAGCAGCGACTCGTCCGTAACTGAACAGCTACGGTTATGCGAGGTCCGGCAGGCTCAGACATCGGCAGGCTTGCGGCGAGAGGGCTGGTCTGCGAGGCTGGAGAGCTGCAATCAGGCGTTTGGCAGCCGGGCCAATGAGAGGGATTTCATGGACGCCACGAGATGGCGGGGCTGGATGCCGGGTCTGCGCTGCCGGACTCGGCTGCCCGGGGCGCCGTCTGCGGGGTAGCTGAGGCCTGGCACACCTGGCACACGGGCAAGCCGGGCGCCCCAACCAGCCCAGGGGCCAAAAAAATTTCCGGCAAGGACTTGCTTTCTTGCGCAAAAATGATACAATTATCGTGCTGTCTAACAAGTCGTGGCTCCGCCCAGAGGCGCGAGAAGTTATAAGCGCAGGCGGAGCGAAGGTCGCCTAATCGTAGCCTGGTCGCAGCAGCGGGCGGCTTTTCACTTGTAGGCAGGGGCTGCCTGGAAAATAGGCGAAGCGCCGGAGAAAGGAGGTGAGAAGCAGGCGACGCGGCGCGAGCAGGGCAGTCGGGGAGCCAGAGCGCCTCGTCCGCTGAAAGGCGGAACTTGTGGAAGGCGAGGTCTTGAGGAAACAAGGATACTCGGACCACGCCTCCGCAGAAGGGCGCTCAGGCACAGACAATCGCATATCTTAAGGAGGAGTGCCGATGAAGCGCTCAGTAGGATGGCTTTTGGTAGCCGCACTGGCGGCAGCCGTGTGCGCCACGCCTGCGTTGGCGCAGGGCGCTTTCTCCGATGTCCCCACCGACCACTGGGCCTACACTGCGGTGCAGGGCCTTGCGGACGCGGGGTATGTTATCGGCTACCCTGACGGGACATTCGGGGGAAAGCGGGCGCTCACGCGCTATGAGTTTGCTTTGGCGGTCCACCGCATTGTGGAAGCTCTCACGGCCAAGGCAGTAGGGGCTGGGCCGGCCGGGCCTGCCGGACCTGCCGGAGCTGCTGGCCCACCCGGACCTGCCGGCCCCGGCATCACGCCGGAGCGAGAGCAGCTTCTCCAGCGGCTGGAGAAGGAGTTTGCCCCTGAGCTGCGGATGCTGCGGGGCGACTTGGACGACTTGACCGGAAGGGTTGAGGAGCTTGAGCGGAAGGCTGCCGGGCCTGTTGGCCCGAAGCTGGCAGCCAGCGGCGACATCTCTTACCGCACCGGTTATTACGGGACCAAGATCAAGGTGAGCGGGAGCGGGGGCAGCGAGACCTTCCCGTATGTTAGGCACGGCCCGATCACTGGCTACGGCTTCGTCTCAGGCGAGGTCGGGGATGTTGGCTTAGGCCTCCTGGCTGGCCAAGATCTCATCGGCCTGGCTTTGCTCGGCGTGCCCGTCACCGACAGCGGCAAGGACGC
>Ga0315280_10001114_pt1 | contig 47436 bp, 56 predicted proteins | sample YL17G06_40_MG_FD_203697 | JGI IMG/M metagenome (GOLD analysis project Ga0315280, IMG submission 203697) | Sediment microbial communities from Yellowstone Lake, YNP, Wyoming, USA - YL17G06_40 | ecosystem: Environmental > Aquatic > Freshwater > Lake > Sediment | place: USA: Wyoming | collected... | reverse complement strand
CTTTTCTTACTTCAACAAGCCTCTTTTCCACTGCCCTATTCAGAGCGGTCATCCCCCGGTCGGTGCGAACGATGGTCGCGGTCCAGCCGTCCAGGCCAACTCCGCCGCAGGAGATGTCCGCTAGATCTGCCGCGAAGTCTCTACAGTACTTGCAGAACGGCTCGGCGAACTGCCTCGCCTCCTTAAGCGGTATCTCCATCACCTGATCCGTTCGAAGCCGCAGGAGAATCTTTCCCTTGATGTTCATCTTGGCTAGGTCTGAGAGCTTGATGCCCATCTCTCCTTGGATCTTCTTCACCATTAGCCCGTCATAGCTGAAGCTCTCGGAGCAGAATAGCCCTACCATGAGAGCTATTGCCCTCGCATATTTTTTAATCGGGGATTGCTCGATTCTTCGAGCCGCGAGGATCTGACAGGGCGTCCCGACGAAGGCGATCCTCTGAAGTCCCGAGGCGACTGCCTGCTGGAACGCCATCAGATTTGGAGAGTAGGTATACCTAGTTCCGCCGTTGGCAAGTAGGTCGTCGGGTGTTCTTGCAACTCTGGGAACTGGCAACCACGGGTGATCGCTGGAGCACCCTGAAATCGCCGCTCCGTCTATCGCCCCATCTCGCACCGCTGAGGTCAGGATCCCCGTGACGGCGCCACCGTCCTGGCACCTTTCCCGAAACGTTTGGTTCAAAGCTCGGACAACGTGTATCTCCCTAAACGCTCCATATGGCTCGTCCTCTCTCCTTGTCCTTCCGAAGATCGCCGTCTCGAGGTCTCCGATCGGCGGACTGTACCTTGGGCATACTTTGAGGCAGAGTCCGCAGCTTGTGCACTCGCCCACAAGGGCAGACTTCCCCCTTTCAAGACTGACAACCTTCACTGGGCACGCTGTCACGCAGGCCCCGCATCCTACGCACAGACCTGTGGTAACCACCTTCTGGCGTAACTCGTCGAACCCAGGCTTCTCCGTCATCCTCGATCCCTTTCCCTTGATTTGGGGCTTGGTGAGCCTATTACTCTTTTGACCTTGTTAGCTCGTTCGAGCCGTAAACAGAATGCTTATTTGTACGAAAACTCGTAGATATTTGTACGAGGACTCGCAAGAGATGGGATAGCGGAGATGCTAGCCCAATTCATACTGGCCCTTCGAGAAGGGCTTGAGGCAGCTCTGACACTTGTGATCCCAGCAGCCTATCTCAGGAAGATCGGGAAGAGCGAGCTGAACAAGTATCTGTACCTAGGCAGTGGGTTGGCTGTCCTGGCGAGCATCCTCGTCGCCGCGGTCTTCTGGACACTTTACGGCTATGCCGAGAGCCTCGTCGGACTCTGGTTCGAGGCGTTTACAATGTTTACGGCAGCCGGGGTTCTAACCTACATGATCCTCTGGATGGCAAAGAACGCGCGTGGGTTGAGAGGCGAACTCCAAAAGAAGGTCGGCGTTGCCATCTCCTCGGGTCAGTTGCTGGGAATAACTTTCCTCGCCCTGACATCGGTTCTCAGGGAGGGAGTCGAAACCATTCTGTTCCTATCTGCGTCTACGATTCTATCCTTGACGGACACCGTGGTCGGAGCCTCACTAGGTTTAATCGTGACTCTAGCCGTGTCGGTTCTTCTGATGAGGGGTTCGCTCAGACTCGACTGGAGAAAGTTCTTCATGTACACAAGCGTGCTACTGATCCTCTTAGCTTCCGGAATCGTGATGCACGGGGCCGAGTCGCTCCAGGAGCTCGGGATCCTGTCCCCACTCATGAAGCACGTGTACGACCTGAGCGCCGTCCTACCTGAGGGGGGAGCGGTCGGCTCGCTCATCCACATCCTCACCGGTTACCATGACAGTCCATCCCTGATGATGCTGATGGTTCAGCTCGGCTACCTGGCCGTCTTCGGTGTGTACACTTGGCGTGTCTACAGTGCTCCCCCCCAGATCGGACAAACAGAGGGTTGAGTCGACATGAGTTCAAGGCGCCAACAGAAACGAGAAGTCTCACCGGCTTCCGAAGAGTACCTTGAAACCATCTACAAACTCGAAGAGCAGACGGGCTCCGCCAGGACATCTGACCTAGTCGACCAGTTGAAGGTGGCTCCGGGGTCCATCACAAACACCGTCGAGAGCTTGGAGAGACAGGGATTGATCGTTCACGAGCCCTACCGCGGTGTGAAACTGACTGAGATCGGCAGAGAGATCGCCCTGCGCGTCGTCAGGCGCCATCGCCTGCTCGAGCGGCTCCTGACCGATGTCCTTCACCTAGACTGGACCAAGGCCCACGAGGCCGCGTGCAGGCTCGAACACGGCGCCACAAGAGAGGTTACGGATCGCATCGAAGAGACGCTCGGACACCCGAAATCGTGTCCCCATGGAAACCCTATCCCGACAGAGAGTGGAGGAATGCTGAAAGACGGATCGCAGTCCCTGGAGAGTCTGAACTCTGGGGAACAAGGGGTTGTCGTGAAGATAACGGATGAGAAACCGGACGTGCTCGAATATCTCTCAAACCTGAACCTCGTGCCAGGAACCGCGATCGAGGTTGAGGAGAAAGCTCCGTCTGGCGGGTCGATCACGGTGAAGGTGGAGGGAACGAGCCATGTCCTAAGCAGAAGCCTTGCTCCCTTCGTCTGGATTAGAAAGGAGAGTCACGTGGAGTTGGAGACGCCTTTGTCTGATATGAAAGATGGGAGGAGCGGAGTCATAACTTCCACGAGGATTGTTCAAGGATCTGGTAGAGCCCACGGGAAGGAGGGTCGAGGAAGAGGTCTCGAGAAGAGGCTTATGGATATGGGACTCACCCCCGGCACCAGGGTGACGGTCGTGAAGTCCGCGCCATTCCGAGGCCCTGTAGAAGTTCTTGTAAGAGGCTCCAGGCTTGCGCTGGGCAGGGGAATGGCTGAGAGAATCTTTGTGAAGGCGGAAGAATGAATGGCAAAAAGCTAACCTTCTGTTTGGCCGGAAATGCGAATGTCGGAAAATCTCTTAGCGGCGATACGAGAGTCTTCGTTTGTTGCAACGGACGATGGAAGATAGTTAGATTAAAGGATTTGGCAGAAGATTTCTTCAGTCGTTCAAACGTTACGAGAGTCGACGAAAGCGACTTTGCTACACCACATTGCCTTTTTGTTGTTTCATTGAACCTAGGGACACTTAGGACAGAGAGAGCCAAGGTCACGCGTATTCTACGCCATAGGGAGCGACGAAAGCTCGTTCAAATAACAACCTCCTCAGGTCGGGCGTTGACGGCGACTAGAGATCATAATTTTGTTGTCCTAAGAAACGGTGTACCAAACGCAGTTGACGCTGAATGCTTAGTTGTTGGAGATCAGATACCCCTTGTGGAGAGACTTTCTCTCGAAAGATCCGAGCCCCTATTGGATCTGGGAAAGTATCTATCCGAGAAAATACGATCTGACCATGGACAATATCAGATTTCCGACGAATTTGTAATAGTGCACGGAAAGAGAATACCGAGACATATTATGATCGATGAGAATTGGGCTGGATTCTTCGGGCTATACTTGGCTGAAGGTTGCCTTACTCAATCGAGCAGGGTACCAAGAATTTCTACTTCAGAGGAGGATATTACGAATTTCATCGAAAATCATTTAGAGAGCTGGAATATACCCTATCACACTACTCGAAATCTTAGAAAAAACGCTTACAACATCGGTATTTCGAAAGTTCTAACCCCTGTTTTACAAGAATTTGGGGGGAATTCTGGAGAAAAGGTCATTCCACATTTCGTTTATCAGTGGAATGAAGAACTTATCAAGGGTTTGCTGAAGGGTTACTTCAGAGGGTATGGGTGGAAACAAGCCACGGCTATTCACGCCAGCACAAAAAGTGAGAAACTACAGCTAGGACTAGCAATTCTCCTCTCTATTACAAAAAAGCATTCAAGACTGAACGTTAAACAGGTGGATAGAAATCCCTATTATGAGATTAGATATGTTCCTAAACCATCTAGAAAAAGATCTCAATGGCTTGAAAGATTGAATGGTATCGGAGTCCTTCTAAAGCAAGCCAGAAAATCAACAGGCCTAACGCAGAAAGAAGTTGTCAACAAACTGGGATGGAAAGCTGTAAAAGGAAGCTACATAAGCGCTCTAGAATCTGAGAGACGAAAAATAACAAAGAGATTCCTTCAAAGGCTTGTAAGCCTTTATAGAAAACATGTGAAGGGAAGCGATTCCACACTAGAGCTTTTGGAAAGACTCGCATTTGCTGATGTTGTGTGGGATGAGGTGATAGAAATTCGGGAAACTTGCGCTGAAGATGAACATGTATACGACTTAGTCGTACAGGGCAATGAAAACTTCATGCTGGCTAATGGCATCTTCGTGCACAATAGCGTGATCTTTAATCACCTTACAGGTTTGCATCAGCATACGGGGAACTGGCCTGGAAAGACGGTCGAGAGGGCTGAGGGAACCCTCCACTTTAGAGGATACACGATAGACATCATCGACCTGCCAGGCATCTACTCCCTCTCGACCTTTTCCATGGAGGAGCTGGTTTCAAGGGAGTACATCGCCACCGAAAAGCCGGATTTAGTGATTAACGTTGTGGACGCCTCAATTCTGGAGAGGAACCTCTTCTTCACGCTTCAGCTGATGGAGCTTGAGACCCCCCTGATCCTGGCGCTGAACCAGATAGACGTGGCGAGGAGCAAGGGGATAGAGATAGACCTCGACAAATTGCAGGAGGCTTTGGGGGTGCCTGTGATTCCAACCGTGGCAGTACGAGGGGTCGGTGTCTACGAGCTCCTGGAGAAAGCAGTCGAGGTAGTCGAGCGAGGAGGGGCAAGGCCTCTTGCTGTGAGTTATGGAGAAGAAGTCGAGCGAAGAGTTGCGGAGCTCGCTGCGAAGGTCGGGAGAGTTCAGCGGAGGTATCCTACCAGATATGTCGCAATAAAACTCTTGGAAGGGGACGCGGAGATCGAGAAGGAAGTCCGCGAGATATCTCCCGAGGTTCTATCTACCGCGAAGAGGTTTGCAGACGAGATTTGGGGGATTCACGGTCATCCATGTTCGACTGTTATCACTTCTGAGCGGTATGAAGCGGCTGGAAAGATAGCGCGACAAGTTCAGAGCATGGTCCCACAAATGAAGCCGCCGATGGGTGAACGACTTCACTACATTACAACCCATAGAATCCTAGGCTACCCTATCATGGCTCTCACGCTACTCGCGGTGTTCTCGGCCATCTTTGCCTTCGGAAACTTCACCTCGAAATTGCTAGGGGACTTCTTCTACGGTTTTGAATTGAGCTTCGGAGCCTTGTTTGGGACGGGAGTCGTGGGCAAGCTGATCTGGGGAGGTGCTGTTGAGGGGATTATCGCGGGCGTCACAATAGCTCTACCCTACATCGCTCCGTTCTATTTCATATTGTACATTCTTGAAGACTCGGGATACCTAAGCAGAGTAGCTTTTCTCATGGACAATGCCATGCACAGAATCGGACTTCACGGGAAGGCGTTCATACCGCTCATGCTGGGCTATGGCTGCAACGTTCCAGCATGCATGGGGTGCAGGATTATGGAGACGGAGAGGGAGAGGCTTTTGGCCGGCTTCGTGGTCACTCTTGTGCCCTGCGCTGCCAGAACAGTCATAATACTCGGGTTAGTAGGGGCGTTCCTTGGCATTCAATGGGCACTAGCCCTGTACGCCCTAGACATACTGGTCATCTTTCTGCTCGGAAAGCTCGCGTTCAGGGCTCTTCCCGGAGAACCGACAGCGCTGATAATGGAGATGCACGACTATAAGATGCCTCATCTGAAGACTGTGGTGAAAGAAACCTGGTTCAGGTTGGAAGAGTTCATCAAGACCGCGTTCCCTCTGATGATCGTGGGCAGCTTTGTGTTGAAATCCTTGGAGGTTTTCAACCTTTTGGAGCCAATTTCGGGTCTCCTCAGCCCGGTAACGGTGCGCTGGCTCGGGCTGCCTGCGGTAAGCGGCATCGCTTTAATCTTCGGGGTAGCACGGAAGGAGTTGGTGCTGATAATGCTCGCAACTCTCTTAGGCACAGCGAATTTTGCAGAGGTTCTAACCCCGGTGCAAATGATAGTGTTCACCGTGGTGGCGATGTTCTACATACCTTGCCTCGCGACTATCACCGCTCTAATCAGTGAGTATGGGTGGAGAAAGGCTTTATTCATCACGGTTTTTGAGATAGCGTTCGCAATTTTTCTCGGCGGAGTAGCCATGAGGTTGTTGACGCTCGGAGGTTAGTTTAGCTCATTGCCTCAGAAGGAGGGATGGCCGGGATATCGTTTCGAGTCAAAATACCTGCAAGCCGATATCGCCACAGCAATTCCTCTGAGAACAGCAGGGAGGAGAACATTACCTTTCTGTTGGGGCTGGTCGAGCCTATCGTAACCTTGATTGGGGCTATCGCCTTCTCTCTCGTTGAGACAAATAACGCATAGGCTATTCATTGGCTTTCGCGGCTGGAGTGATGACCTGCATCACGGCGGATGAACTGATCCCCGTAGCGCATGAGTGCGAGCACAAGCACACCGTCTCCGTCGGTCTTCTCCTCGGAATGATATTCGCTTTGATGGTCGATGTCATACTCAGCTAGACTCCGGAAAGATTGAAGCAAGCGCGTAAGGAACGTTGAAGGCCAAATCTAGGACTGGCTTAAATGAAGCCCTGAAGATTCGTCCAGTTTTTGAATAGTTATTAATAGTTTCGAGCTCAATTCCCTGTCTGGTACACTAATGAAGAAAGTTGAGATGCTGTACCTTAGCCAAGAAGACATTCTAAGCATGGGCATCCCCCTAAAGGAAGTCATCCCCCTAGTGGAGAAAGGGCTCTACGAGCACGGCATGGGGCGCGTGGAGAACCCGCCCAAGCCAGGCATCCACGCGAAGACCGACTCCTTCATCCACGCGATGCCGGCTTACTTTCGGAAGCTCGGAATAGGCGGAATGAAGTGGGTGAGCGGTTACCCGAGCAATAGGGAGCTCGGGCTTCCCCAGATACTGGGAGTGATGATCACGAACGACATGGAAACCGGCGTGCCGACGGCGGTTATGGACTGCCGCTGGATCACGGCCGTGAGGACCGCCGCCGTGTCTGCGGTGACGGCGAAGTTCTGCGCCAGCAAATACTCGGAGATCTTTGGGGTGATTGGCTGCGGCGTTCAGGGTCGTATGAACCTTATTGCCCTTAAGGAAGTGCTCCCAGGCATATGCAAGATCAAGATCTATGACATCAGTAAGGACGCGATGAGGGGGTACAAAGAGGACCTTGAGAAGAGCGTTGGCGTCGACATACAAATCACCGAGGGCGTCGAGGCGGCTGCAAAGGGCTCGGACATCATCCTGACCGCGACCCAGAGGCTCCCGGAACCTCTGGTGAAGGATGAGTGGTTCGGTGCTGGCTGCCTTGGCATGGGGCTTGAGGCGAGCAGGGCGTGGGACGGAGACGCCATACTTAAGGCCGATAAGTTCGTGACAGACAGCTGGGAGCAGACAGTCCACTTCCACGAGCAGGGAGCGTTCCCCGATGGTCTGCCGAGGCTCTATGCCGAGCTGGGCGAGATAGTCGCAGGAAAAAAGCCTGGTAGGGATAACGACAAGGAAAAGATCCTGGCGATAAACATCGGTCTAGCCTTGGAGGACGTGATCGTGGCAAACAGGATATACGAGATAGCGAAGGAGAGAGGAGGATACAGGACCCTAACTCTAATGGAGAGGGAGTTTTAGTAGAGTTCGTCTACTGTCGAGAAAGTCTTAACGAACAAAGCAGTTTTCGGTTTTTGGAGCAAGTTTTTGGGTGTATTGGGGAACTCTGTCATTGGAAGGCTCGAAAATGTCTTCTGCATCTTGAAGTGTTGATTAAGACAAGGCAGGGGTGCCTAGACACCAGCAGATCTAGGTGAACACTGGTGCTGAACTGGGTGTCGAGGGACGGGGAGATCCTCTTAGCCGTCAGATTGCTGCAAACATTTGCAAGTAGCTATGTCTCGATCTTCTTCGCGGTGTTTCTGAGCATCATCGGTCTGCAGCTGTGGCAGATAGGGCTTGTGCTATCTGGGGGACTCCTGTCCGCAACGGTCTACAACGTTGTTTCGGGTTTCCTCGCTGATCGTCTAAGCCGCAAGAGGCTGCTCATCTTGTTTGGGCTGATCATGACTTTCTCTGGTCTCGTATTTGCATTCGTCTCAAACACTGCCATCCTAGTCACCGTGGCCATCATCTCCATGCTCGGCTATAGTGGAACCTTCGGACCGACAAACATGCTAGAAACGGTCATCCTAGCTCAATCCTCTTCAGACACGAAGAGAACGAGCTTGTATGCGATCAGGAGCACGGTTAACTCCATTGCCACCTCAATGGGTTCCCTGTTTGTAGGCATGATCGTCCTCCTTCAGAGCTGGCTCTACCTCTCGCAGCTAGCTTCCTACCAGACGATGTTTATCGTCTATGCCTTTCTAAACCTCGGTGCAGTCTTCCTGTACTCGCAGTTGTCCCAGAAGGCCGAAGCGGAGCTGGACTCCGGGGGGTACACACCCCCTTTCTCGCCTGAGACGAAGAGGAACTTGTGGAGGCTCTCCCTCCTGTTCAGCTTGGACGTTTTCGGCGGTGGGCTCATCACCTCAAGCTTGGTTTCGTACTGGTTCTTCACTCGGTTTGGTCTGAACATGGACATAATTGGTCTCATCTTCGCCGCCTCCGGTCTACTATCCGCGGTGTCCTTCATCCTCGCGGCTCGCGTTTCCGAGCGAATTGGTCTAGTAAACGCGATGGTCTACAGCCATGTACCATCAAACATCATGACAGCGGCCATCCCCTACATGCCGACGCTGATGACGTCTGTGGGGCTCTATCTCAGCCGTGGCCTGCTTTCCCAGATGGACGTACCAACGAGAGAGTCTTACACAATGGCTATCGTGAAGCCCGAGGAGCGGAGTCGGGTTGCGGGGATCATCAACACGCCTCGGAGCCTAACGCTTGCGATCAGCCCAAGCGTTTCCGGGTTCATTATGCAGTTCTTGGGACTATCCGTACCCTTTCTGCTGGCAGGGGGATTGAAAGTGGTGTATGATTTTGCGCTCTACTTCTCCTTTAGAAATGTGAAACCGCCTCACGAGACGGGTGGCTGAGAAAATATTCAAACAACTTTGTGTCCTGCTTGATTAGACTCCGCACCCTTAAAATAGGCGTGCTAATCAGTTCGACTATAACTTCGACTGACAGGTGGGGAGATAATGTGCGTGCTAGGTAAGGACAAGCTGCTCGAGCTTATCGAGAAGTACAAGGTGATCTACCCGTACGATCTCAACCTCCTGGACGGCGATAGCTACGTCCTCACCGTTCGGGAGGAGACTGTGCTCCACTACTTGGAGCACAAGAACCTCGTCTCATACGAGATCGTCTTCAGCCCGCCCAACTGCATCGCCTACCTGACAGCCAAGAGCCGGTTCGGTAGGATGGGTCTCTCGTTTCTCAACGCGGCGAAGGTGCACAGCGGGTTCGTGGGAAGGTTAGCTCTTGAGCTGGTCAACCTGAGCAATGACAGGAAACCCATAACCATCCACAGAGGAGATCCGCTCATGCACATCGAGTTCATAACTAGGGTTGGCGAGCCCTCTCCATACCTAGGGGAGTACCAGTTCCAGTACATGAGCTCAGCGGAGAAGAAGATGTATGTCCCGATCCTCAAGGAGGTCTTCCCAAACTACGATGAGCTGGCGAAGATCTGGTTGAAGTGAGGGGTTAGGGAGCTCGGAGCATGAGGATTCGAGGAGTGGGTTTCGACCTCATCGGCACGCTGGTACGTGTTGAGCCAAGCGTTGATCGGGGCCTAACGAGACTTCACGAGAGCATTGTGAGACATGGGATCGATGTTCCATTTGAGACGTTCTTGGAGACTTACCGAGCTGTGACGCTCGAGTATCGGAAGACTCGGTTGGAGACCTTTCGCGAGATTAGCAACCTCGTCTGGGTCGCTGAAGCTCTGAGGAGATTGGGTCACGAGGTTGGCCCGAGTAGTGAGACCATCAAGGAGGCGGTTCACGAGTACTTCATCCCCTACCGGGCCTCTGTGACCGTAATGGAAGGCGCATCCGAGCTCCTCTCAACCCTCCGAGAACACTTCAGGCTGGGGGTCGTGTCCAACTTCACCTGCGCTGACGTGGTCCACCAAATCCTCGAGGAGAATGGACTTAGGGGCTTCTTTGATTACGTCTGCGTTTCCGACGAGGTCGGGTGGAGGAAGCCTCATCCCGCTATCTTCAACACGTTCCTTAGCAGACTAAGTTTGAGGGCGGAGAACGCGGTCTTCGTGGGCGACGACCCGAGGTACGACATCCCTGGGGCTAAGGGGGTCGGTATGAAGGCGATTCTCTTCCTCGGTGGCGGGACCAAGTCCGAAGACGCCTACTACGGACAGGCCTCGCAAGCCCCGATGGTGGAACCAGATCACACGATCCAGTCGCTTCTCGCTCTAAACGAGATTCTGAGCAATCTGTGAGTCAAAAGAGAGGCGGTGCTCATGGGTTTCAGAGATGAGCCTGCTAGGCGAGCGATCGCGTACATGGAGGAAGCACTGGCCTTCGAGGAGGCGGCTGTGAAGAGGTACTCGGAGCACATCGCGTCGATAGGGCACCCTGACATAAACGCCTTCCTCGAGGGGGTGCTGAGAACAGAGCAGGGTCACGTGGCTGAGCTTCGCGCGAGGATCGACGCCTTGAAGGCCATGCTGAAAGAGGAGGGTTGACGTTGAAAGGCTTCAGGACGCTGGAGAAGCTCCTTAAAGAGGATCTTGAGGTTGAGAACGTGGGACTCAAGACCTATAAGGAATGGTCGAAGCGGTTCGGAGATAGGGAGCTCAAGAGCTTCTTCCTGGCTCTATCGGTGGACGAAAACGGTCACGCCCGGGGCCTATCCAATTTCCTGCAACAGCTACAGGAGAATACCCTCGAGGGGGTCTTCTACTGTCCACGCTGCGGCTGGGTGCTCAGTTTGGGGACGAACCCGAAACCAGGTGTCCAGGTGACTTGTCCCATGTGCGGCATGACGAGCGAGCTGGTTGAGGAAGAAGGAGACTTCCAGCTCAAACCAGTGGGTTTCTGAGCGCACAGAAGCACGCGCACCGCAAAGGCTAAATGACTTCCTCGAAGCCTCACACTTCAAAGGTGAAAACACATGTCCGAGGAGTACTTCTACAAGAAGAAGGCGCCCATAGAGGTCTATCAATACTTCCCAAAGGAGTCTTTCGAGGCCTTCCAGACGTTTGACAAGGCGGTGATGAAGGAGGGAGCGCTACCGGTGAAGATCAAGGAGTTGATAGCGGTCGCCTGCACGCACATAACCCAGTGTCCGTACTGCATAAGCGGACACACCAAGAGGGCGCTCAGGGCAGGAGCCACCAAACAGGAGATAGCTGAAGCCATACTCATCGCTGCAGCTCTGAACGCCGGATCCTCGATCGCGCACTCCCACTTTGCGCTCTCGGAGACCGGATAGTCGTGGGCTGACCGCGAGCCTCTCGTTTGTTTTTCGTCTATAGTTGTGCCCTGCAACGGAATATCGGGCTTCAGGTATTCTAGATACGAGGTCTTCTGCAGAGTTGTTGCTCTGCTGAGAGGTGATGGTCTACTTCTTTCTGAGAACTTTGCCCGGCAGAGTGTCCTTGAATTCACCCTTCTCCAGAACGATTCTTCCGTTGACGATCACGTAGTCTATCCCAACTGGGTACTGGTGCGGGTTCTCGTATGTGGCTTTGTCGATAATCGTCTTCGGGTTGAAGATCGTTATGTCGGCGAAGAAGCCTGGTCTGATGAGACCTCTGTCCTGTAGTCCCAGTCGCTGAGCCGGGAGGGAGGTCATCTTGCGGATCGCGTCTTCGAGTGTGAGCACCTTCTCGTCTCGCACGTACCTGCCAAGAATCCTTGGGTAGGTGCCGTAGACCCTGGGGTGAGGGTTTCCCACCATTAGTCCGTCGGTGCCGATCATCGTGGCTGGATGTTTCATGACCGTCCTAACATCATCTTCGGATAGGTAGAAGATGATCATGGAGATGGCAGTTTCCTCCTCGAGTAGTAGGTCAAATGTTGAGGTGAACGGGTCGGTCCTCTTGAGTTCGGCTATCTGTTCGAGGGTCTTTCCCTCAAGCGTCTTGTTCTTCTTGCAGTAGGTGATCTGGATCTTGTCCCATCCAGACTGCTTGTAGTAGCTGGTCCAGCCTGGCAGTTCCTCCTCCATGTCACGCTTCATCCGCTCACGCGCGTCAGGATCTCTGAGGCGCTGGAGCAGCTTCTCCACCCCCCCTTTGTGCGCCCAAGGCGGGATGACAACGCTCAGCATCGTGCTTCCGGCTGTGTAGGGGTACTGATCGCATGTCACGTCCTGACCTCGCGAACGCACGGCGTCGATCGTTGCTAGGGTCTTTCTGACCTTCCCCCAGTGCATCCTTCCTGCGGCCTTGTGGTGAGATATGTGAACTGGCAAACCCGCGCGGCTGCCGATCGTCAGCGCCTCATCGAGGGACTGCTCGAGCGTTCCGCTCTCGCCGCGTATGTGTGATGTGTATATTCCTCCGTGTCTTGCCGCGACTTGGGAGAGAACGACCAGCTCATTCGTGTCGGCGTAGGAGCCTGGCGTGTAGACAAGACCCGAAGAGAGTCCGAACGCTCCCTCTCTCATGGATATGGCGACGAGGTCTTTCATGGCTTCAAGCTCCTGAGCTGTGGCTGGCCTTTCAGCGAATCCTGTCACAGCCATTCTCACCGTGCCATGTCCGACGTACGTGGCGACGTTGACAGGAGTTCGGCATCGCGCAATCTCGTCGAGATACTCCCCGATTGTGGACCAGGGCCACTCGCGGTCGAGCTCGCCCGCAATCCCGGCTAGGTACTTCGCGAGCTCCTTTTTCATCTCTCCCTTAACTGGCGCGACTGAGAGGCCGTCCTGACCTAGCAGCTCAGTGGTCACGCCTTGTCTGATCTTCTGTTGCGGGGGTGGCCTCTTCAGTATGGCGAGGTCCGAGTGGCTGTGCATATCGATGAAGCCAGGAGCAACGATCAGCCCGGAGGCGTCGAGGATCCTCTCAGCCTTGTCGGGTACGGAGCCGATCTTGGTGATCCTCTCTCCTAGAATCCCAACATCGGCCTTGATCCAGGGGTTGCCTGCGCCATCGACGACGAACCCATTCTTGATGACCAAGTCCAGAGGAGTTCACCCGCTTTGAGAAGAGTGGGTTGTGCTGGGTAGAACTTCAAACTATCGGCGGCGTGGACCCGGCTACGAGCCTCTGACCTTCAGTCGCAGCCTCTTCTCTGCCTCTCTCAAGTCCAGCTCTGTGTTCACGTTGAAGAAGCTGTCCAGACCGGGGTCGACCTGCTGGATCACGATTGTCGACAGGTACAGGACGTTTCTGAGCTTGCCTATCATAGATGCCATGTTGAGCTTCCCCTCTGAGAGGGCGGATTCCGCCGCCTTCAAGCCCTTCTCCGTGTTGTAAGTGGCTTGAAGTGGCTCGAGGTACCCGTTGGGCCACCTCGGAACCACCGCCTCGTGCCTTGGGAACAGCCCGATGAGAAGCGAGACTAGGTCCGCTGAGATGAAGGGCGTGTCGCAGGGGAGTAACAGCGTGTAGTCGGACTTGGACGCCCCGAACGCTGTTAAGGCACCCGCAAGAGGGCTTCTCGTCTTGCACTGGTCAACGACGTACCTGCATTGTGGGAGGACGGATGAGTAGGATTTGATCTTCTCCTCGGCTTCGACAACAACAATGACTTCGTCAACCGCTTCTACAACAGCTCCGTACACTCGGCGGATAAGCGGCTTTCCCGCAAGATCAAGTAGGGCTTTTTCCCCCTTGATCCTCTTTGACGGGCCTCCCGCGAGGATGGCTGCTGAGCAGCTCAACCGTGGAGCTCCTGTTACAGCTAGACTAGATGAAGAGGTCCTTCTCCCTTCTTCTTATCAGCTTGGCGGTTCGAGCCCTCTCGCTCGGACGGAAGCGGTACCCCCTAACGATTGCTACAGGAATCCTCTCTTGCGCCTGCCCTATCACGAGCTCGGCGGCCGAGGCGAGCTCATCGGCTACGGCGGTCTGTTTGACGCGGAGCGTGTATCCGAAAGGATCTTTCTGCCCCCTCAGGTCGGATATGGGGTCGATCCCCGCGACTCCGATGGCGATGTCAACGTGCCCCTCCCTGAGCGGTCTCCCCGAGGTGTCAGAAACGATTACGGCGACGGTCTTTCGCGTGAGTTTCCTTATGCCCTTCCGGATGTTCCTAGCGCTCACGTCGGAGTCCTCCGGAAGAAGCGTCACCAAGTCGCCGCCCGACACGTTGGACCGGTCCACTCCCGAGTTGGCGCAAACAATGCCCTGCCTCGTCTCAGTTATCAGATGACCCGGCGCCATCCTAACAATGGACCGGGACTCTCTTAGGATGACTTCGGCTAGGCTTGGCTTTTTCCTGGTGTACGTCGCCACCTTTCGGGCGAACTCCGAGGGATTTACATCCGCGAGCCTGACGATCCTGCCCTCGGCCTTTGAGACTATCTTCTGGGCTACAACGACCACGTCTCCGTCCATGAGTGGGGTGCCCTGCGCATCGACGGCAGAACAGATTAGCTTCGCGATGTCGTCTCCGGGCTTGACCTCAGGCACTCTCTCAACGCCGATGATCTCAACGCGTGTCACATCAGACCCTTCTCTTCAATTGGTTGTATCCTCTCAGGATGGGTGTAAACGTTCATCCTTTGACCCCTGACGAAGCCTATGAGCGTTGCCCCCGCCACCTCAGCCATATCAACACCGGAGCTCAGGGCTGATGCTATCGAGGCGATGATGGGGATGCCGACCCTCACAGCCTTCAGGACCATGTCTCCGCTCAGCCTCCCAGAGCACGCTAGGAAGCAATCTCCGAATCTCAGTCTCCTCTTTATGGCGATTCCGATGACCTTGTCTACCGCGTTGTGCCTGCCTATGTCCTCCGCGAAAGCCTCGAGAGAGCCATCAGCCGAGAAGAGGCCCGCGGCGTGGAGCCCGCCGGTCGCCCTGAACTTTTCAGCAAGCTCGTTAAGCCGCTTGCACGCCAAGCTGATTGTGCAGGTATCCAGCTTGAGCCTGGACTCGATGGACAGTGGTTTGACCCGATCGACTAGTTTCGGGAACAGCCATGGTCGGTTGGGACTGCAGGCTGAGGTTATGATCCTCGCGAAGGGCGAGGCGTAGGTGACTCTTGCCTTCTCGTCGATTCCGGGTGCGAGTGTCACCTTGAACAGGCCACCCCTCCCAGCGTCTATGCTCCTGATCTCCTGCGGGGATTTCACGATGCCCTCTGAGAGGAGATGTCCTAGAACGAGCTCAGCTCTCTTTTCGGGGGTGCACATTATGGTCGCATAGTGAACCCCGTTGATCAGCACATGAACTGGCTTCTCGACAGCTATGAGATCCTTCCTCCTCTCCCTCTCACCAGTGGGGCTTCTGACGAGCTCAATATCAACCTCTTTGACAGTTCCATCCCTCAGTCCACGGGACGGCCCCACAGTCCTTCGCTCCATCAGCGAGCCCTGATCCTGGTGATCGCGTGGTCGACGATCTGCCCAGCTATGTCGATCTGTGTAACAGACTGCAACCCTCGGAAACCAGGCTGACTGTTTATCTCGTTGATTAGTCGTCCATTTGGCCCTTCCATCACGTCCACCCCCGCTATCTCACAATCGATCGCCTTTGCGGCTCTGACTACAAGACGTTCCAACTCTGGATCCGGCTTCAGAGGAACAGGCTTGGCTCCTTGGCTAACATTCGTCTTCCAACCTCTCGCCACCCGATTCATCGCCGCGACCACTCTATCACCAATGACGAGGGCTCGTATGTCCTTCCGCCCATGCCGGACGAACTCTTGGAGGTAGAGCACGTGGTGGAGAAAGTCCAGGGATCGGAATATCCTCTGTGCGATTTCCGGGTCTGAGACCCGGGTGATCCCTATCCCCCTGGACCCGAAGACAGGCTTTACCACGACATCATCGCCCAACTCGTGAAAGGCATCGAGGGCTCGATGGGCGTTCTCGGCCACGATCGTCCTCGGAACCGGTATCCCCTTCTCCTCCAGAATCGTTAGAGCGTAGTACTTGTCCACCGCCTTCTCAATGGCTGAGGGCGGGTTGAAGATCTTCACGCCCTGCCTCTCCAGTCTGTGTAGTATGTCCAGCCTGAAGATGGTCTCATCCAGGGATCCCCTCCCAATGGGGCGGACGATGATCGCAGGGACTTCGGCGATCAGATCGATGCCGCCCTCCCTCCTCCAAGCCGTCACCTTGGGATCTGCCCCTACCCGGGCGACCACGTCAGCAAATCCGAAGGTCACGGGCTCCAAGCCTCTCTGCCTGATCGCCCTTCGAAGCTGGGTTGAGCACCACGCATCGGGATCACGGGTGAGGAGACCTATCTTCAACCTGTGAGAACTCCCTTCGTGTGGGGTCATAAGTATCTGTTCGGCTTGTCTAGATGAAGCTTGCTAGAGTTACTGTCCGCACTTGAATTTTGTCAACGCTTGGAGGATACTTGAGCGGGCTGGTACTCAACGCGTCGGTGTTCCGCTGCACCAACAGCCTCTCTTACCGCGTCACGGATGATGTACCCTGCCACATGAAGAATGGGCTCTTTCAAATCGCGGTCCACGACCATGCTCGCCGTGCAGGGGTAGGAGTGGTGAGCCTTAGCCACCACGTCCTCCAGCCTCGAGCGAGGTTGCCACTTCATCTGCTGGGCTACGTACCAGGTGGACCCGCAGGGCGCGCTGCGGACAACCTCGACGTACGAGATCCGATCACCCGTTAGTTCGACCTTCAACCTTGGCTTGCCGACGGCGTACCTCTGGATTAACTCGTCGATCACCCTCCCAGAGCCCTCCTCGAGGGAGCAGAAGGGCTTCGGAAACGCGTGGCAGACCCCAATCTCGTCCAACTTCTCCTCTAGTTGTTTCTGGACGCTAGGTGGGCACCATCCGCGCTCCTCTATCGGAACCAGCACTCCTCCTGCACCTGTCTTCTCAACGAGCCTAGGTAAGGCGTACAACAGGTCGGGATATACTCCGATAGCCATTATCAGGTCGCAGGTGGGGGAGTCGTTCGGCAGATACCTCTCGGGTTCCTCAACTATGGGCGGCAGGTTTCGGGGGGTTCGGTTCATCCCATATATGTCGGATGCGAACGAGCCGTAGGGTACCCTACAGTTGTTGCAAGCCAAGCCGCATGATTCGCAGAAGGTTGAGAGGTTCACTAGGTTTCCTACGACGCGCTCGCCGTAATCGTCACAGTACAGCACGTACAGCCTCAATCTTAACCGTGCTCTTTTGCGTGGGTAGATGTGAGTTTGGTTAGGTATGTCCATTCAGCCCAAACTCATTTATCCATTGCGTCCCAGATAGTCCGGCTCTCGCCCTTCGACGAGAACCATAATATCCCGAGAGACTCCAAACGTGACTGGAAGGAGGCTTTTTTATTGGTTCGAGCTTTGGAGGGCATCCGGGTTGTGGATCTAACCGCACATCTGGCAGGGCCATTCTGCACAATGATCCTCGCCGATATGGGTGCCGAAGTGATCAAGATCGAGCCTTTTTGGGGGGATCCTTCGAGGCTCCAACTTCCCCTCGTGAAGGGGGAGAGCCCCTACTACATGTTCCACAACAGGAACAAGAAGGGGATGACACTCGACCTGAAGAATCCCAAAGGGGTTGACATCTTCAAAAAGCTCGTCAAGATATCTGATGTGGTGGTGGAGAACTACCGTCCCGGCGTGATGGAGAGGCTGGGGGTAGGCTACGAGACGCTGAGAGAAACAAACCCCAAGATCATCTACGCGTCCATATCGGGCTTCGGACAGTACGGCCCCTATGTGAAGAGACCGTCGTTCGACATTATCGCGCAGGCGATGAGTGGGTGGATGTACCTCACCAGCCTTGAGCCAAGGGGGATGAGCAGCCGACCTTCGAGGGCGATGGTCTGCATAAACAGCAGCCCCGGAGACACAGTTCCGGGCATGTACGCCGCGATAGGGATACTGGCAGCCCTTCATCTCAGGGGGAAGACGGGCAGGGGGCAGAAGATCGATGTCTCACAGATGGACTGTCTCATGTCAATAATAATGCGGTACTCTTGGTACCTGAACGCCGGACAGACTATGGAAGAGAGCATTCGGGAACCAAGGAAGGATATCCATGGCGTGTACGCGGCTAAAGACGGGCATGTGGTAATTAGGGCTGTCAGAGAGGACTTGGATACGCTCGCGAAGGTCGTTGGGGTCGAACCAGCCTCCCTGCTACCGCCCTCTACCATTCTGGACGAGTGGGTCAAGAAAAGGACGCGGGATGAGGTCACGAGCCTGCTAGCCGAGAAGATACCGTGCGCTCCGGTACTGACCGAGGTTGAGGTCGTCAACGACTCCAACACCAAGGAGAGGGAGGTGATCGCTGAGCTGGATCACCCACTCGGCTTCAAGTACCGTACGATAGCTCCCGCGCTAAAGTTCTCGGAGACACCTGGAAAGGTGGAGCGACCACCTCCTCTTCTTGGTCAGCACACCGAGGAGATTCTCACAAGGCTTCTAGGCTACGGCAAGGAGGAAGTGGCTAAGCTGGTGGAGGAGAAGGTCGTCGCCCCACCACATAAGGTCGAGTGAGGTGACCAAAATGAGTGTGGCTCACTATACGGACATGAGCAGGTTTGTCCGCAGATCCTCGCTGATATTCCCTGTAAACGTCCCGAGGTTCGTTGAGAAAGCTCACACCAGGGGCGCGGACTGCCTGGTCCTCGACTTGGAGGACTCGGTGCCGATGTCGGAGAAGGAGGCCGCTCGAGTTCTCGTCAAGGACGCTATCGCCAAGGTTGGCAGGGGTGGGAGCGATGTCTCTGTCAGGATCAACAAGCCGATTGAGATGGCGATAAAGGACCTCGAGGCGTCTGTCTGGCCTGGTCTCATATGCGTCAGCTGTCCCAAGATGGAATCAGCGGCCGAGGTGCGATTGCTCGCCGAACTAATCACTAAGCTCGAGAGCGATAGGGGAATCAGGCAGGGGGCCATCCAGATGGCGGTCGCGGTTGAGACGGCGAAGGGAGTGATAAACGCGTACGAGATAGCCTCAGCCAGCCCCAGGGTGGTCACACTCGGCGTTGGGACAGAGGACCTCTGCCGCGAGATGGGAATAGAGACGACGAAGGAGGGAAGGGAGCTATTCTATAGCAATACCAAGATCATCATCGACGCACACGCCGCGGGCGTGCAGCCTACTGGATTAATGGGTGTGGACCCCTTCACGTGGACCGACCCCGAGGCTGTCTACCAGGCTGCGGTGCAGTGTAGGAAGATGGGCTTCAAGGGAGCCTCCTCCGTTCACCCTGCGCCAATACCACACCTTAACCGAGGCTTTTCACCCACCCCCGAGGAGGTGGACTATGCCAGGAGAGCTATCGCAGCCTTTGAGGAGGGGGTAAGGAAGGGAACGGCTTCTGTCGCCCTGGAAGGGAGGATGGTCGACATCGCCACTGTGGAGAGGTGCAGGAACATCCTTAATCGGGCGGACGCGATCGCTCAGCTCGAAGCTAGAAAGGCGGCGGCGTTGAAGGCTCTGGGAGGCGTCTAGCCTCCTTCCAGCTGGGTCCTCCTTCCACAAGCGACGCAGAAGACCGAGTCAGAGGGGATAGTCGAGCCGCAGTGGGGGCAGTACTTGTACGGTCCAGGCTGCAGGGGGGCCACGGGTGGGGGGCGTCTCATCCTCTTCATCTGCGCCCTAACAGACGTGTACGCAAGTATGGCGTAGCTCCCCAGCAGAATGAGAGCCAGTATCACGAACCTGACGTCTCCCTGCTGGACACCTAGCACACCGTGCTCGAGAACTCTTACCTCGGCCCAGTCCACCGAGCTCACATCGGAATCAGAGTCGTAGGCTGCCAGTTCACCGAGTAGGTGACCGTTGTCGTTCCACCCAGCGAAGAGCTTCCAAGTCGGGTCGAAGGCAACCCACTGGCTGTAAAGCCAAGCCTCAACCCAGGCGTGACCGCCTCCACGATTCTCGCTCAGCTGGTAGCCGTATCCTATCTCCACGAACGCCGGTATTCCAACAGAGCGTAGGAGAGTGGCGTAGACAAAGGAGTAACCCTCACAGACCGCCTGCTTCTCCTTGAGAACCCTGAACACGTCGGTGACGTCAAGGTAACTCGAGTTGTACCTGATGTTCTCCGTCACGTAGTTGAAGAGGCTCCTCGCCTTCTCAACGCTGCCCCTTGACTCGCCGACTATTCGGTTTGCCAGCTGTTTGATTTCCGGGTTCTCGCTCGGATAGAAGTCGTTCGAAGCTAGGTAGACGGATGTATCGGACAGCACGCTCTCCAGTCCCCAGAGGTTGTACGTGATGCTGTACGAAGTGACGTTCCGCTTCACGAAGTACGTCATCGCCTCCCCCGTACTATTCCAAGCGATAGCCTTGAGATTGTACGCGATCCCGCTTCCTATACGGTGCTCCAGCTTTTCCGTTGTGACAACCGCTCCTGGGGTGTAGGAGTACGAGCTGGCGTCCACTGTGGCGTAGGAGCTGGGTTCTTCGTGGATGAACATGACCACTCTTCCAGGATTGCTATTCGTTGTCGTCAGCCTGCTTATCACCTCGTACTTCGTGTATGTTCCAAGCCTGTAGGGCACGTTGAGCGGGTAGAGGTAGTAGAGTGAGACGGAGACAAGTAGGCCTAGGACCACGACAACTAGGATTCTGCTTCTCGGAGTTCGGGGTGTGGCTTGGGAGTCAAGCATCCTTTGCGATCTCCGGGGCTTAACGCTCTATCGGTCGTGTTTCGCTTATACTTTTTCTGCGTAGGGGAAGATTTAGGGGTGAGGTAGAAAAGAGGAGAAGCCTGTGTCTGAGCTTGGGAGTCTGCTGCTCACTCTGCTAAGAAGTACTCTCGGCAAATCCGTGAGCGTCGAGGCTTTAAACGAGGCGCTTGGTTACTCTCCGGAGCGTCTGAGGAGCGGCTTGGCGGTTCTGGAGGGCAAAGGGTTGCTGTCAGTTGTCGAGGGAAAGGTTCTGATGGACGAGGATCAACGCGTGAAGGCGGCGATGCACGCAATAGCCTCGGGCTGTGACTCAGAGGTTGTTTCCAAGGCGCTGGACTGGAGGGAGTTTGAGGGGCTCTCCGTTCTCGCTCTCAGATCTGCGGGCTACAGCACCCGAACGCGCTTCCGCTTCGTCTCCTCGGAGAGGCGTCGGGAGATAGACGTCCTCGCGCTTTCCGAGCCCCGCATCCTGTGCCTCGACTGCAAGCACTGGAGAAGGGCGTGGCAGAGGAGCGCGACAGAAAGGTTCGTGGAGGCTCAGATCGAGAGGGTTGAGGCTCTAAGCCGCGAACTCCCAGTACTAGTTACGAAGATAGGCGTCTCTAGCTGGCGGCAGGTCCAGCTGCTTCCAGTCCTCCTAACCCTATCTGACACCCCATACCGCGTCTGCAGCCGTGTTCCGGTGGTCTCCGTGTTCAGGCTTCGCGGTTTCCTGTGGGATCTTCCGGAATACGTTGATGGGCTTTTCAAATGTCAGGTATCGCTTGAAGATGCAAGCTCGGAGAACCTGCACGACAGGAACGGCTCTTTGAAGACATGAATAAAGGATGTGAAACGAACATTTTTGATTTGGTATTGAGAACCAAAAAGTATTTCTTGATTCTTGCCCCTCGTTTGCGTTAGCCGTGTTTCTTTACGTACTTGCCGTTCTCCTGATCTTTAATCTCGAATCTTACATGTCAGATCTCGATCCATTCACGACCATCATGTTCCTCATTATTGGCGGTTTGGGGCTCTCGTGCTAGGCTACGGATCTGTCACGGTTCATGGCGGTATCATATCCTTGAAACCGATCGAGTTCATAGCGCGTTTGACTAGATCCGACCACGTTATCAAGGTGGTCGATGAGGAACCGCGGACGATAGGTCATAGGATCGCTCAGCGGAGCTTCATGGTCCATTTACCGGCCTTGGTTTTCCTCCCATCGGTGACCCTAGCCTGGGACATACACAATCTGCACGATCCGCGAACATCGATCTTCCATGCTCCGTTGCACTCGCTTGACGTCTTCTCAAAGCCTATCGGCATGAGTGTGATCTCGTATTCCGTCTACGCCGTTTCGGTGATGGTGGTTCTCGTCGCTATTGCTGGGGTGGCGCCTTCGATGGTCCTGCCATATTTCAGGGGGGTTCAGGATAACCAGTGTCAATAGCGGTCCCTTCCACACCGACCTCTTATTCACCGTGATGGGGCTCATAGACGGCCTGGGCACGTTGCTGACGCTGGTAGGGCATATTTCCCAGGCGCTCTGGGTAGGTAAGAGCCCCTACTTCTATCAGTACATACTACCAGCCATGCTCGGGCTCAGCTTGCACTACACTGTTGGATCCTTCCTAGGCAGGGACAGGTCTGAGAACATGGTCGGGACCATGCTGAAAGCAAGTCAGGGCAAGAGAGTAATTCGGGGTACCATAAGCATACAAGGAGCATCAGCAGATAACAAGAGAAAAACCAGATGGAGGCCCACACCTTTCTCCTTTCAAGAGTGCAGGCTAGAGACCGACCTATCCGAGTCGAATGCGGGTTAATCCGGCAGAAATTTTAGTAACCTGCAGTTCAAGTTTACAAACAAGTCTGTAGCTGCGGTGATGCGAAATGTCCCCCGAGATTAAAAAGATTCACGCCAACACTCGAGAAGAGCTCCTCAAAGACCTACAAGGGTATAGGGAGAAAGCCGTCGCCCTGGGGGCGACAGACGCCAAGGTCATCACAACCGACCAGATCATCATCGACGACCGCGTCAGGATGAAGTGCCTCAACCCCATATGCCGAGGCTACGGAACCAACGCCCACTGCCCGCCTTACATGCCTGACCTCGATCATATGAGAAAGCTAGTCAAACAGTACAAGTACGCCCTGTTCATCATGCTGAGAGTCCCATCAAACGAGGTCGCTGGCTCCCACGTGCGAGAGAAGAGGGCATCCCGGCCTAGCGCCATGAAGATCGACGAAATCGTCTCCAAGATCGAGTCCGCAGCCTTCTACGACGGCCACCACCTCGCCATCGGATTCGCCGCGGGGTGCAAAGGACTCTGGTGTCCGGACGAGGAGTGCGCGGCTATCAAGCCAGGCCAGTCATGCCGCCATCCACTGAGATCAAGAGCCGGGATGGACGCTGTGGGCATGGACGCCTACACGATGGCGTCGAGAATGGGCTGGGATATCTATCCGATCGGGGAAGGGGCGAAAACAGAGGATGTGCCTCTTGGTACGAGGCTGGGAATCGTACTCATCTAGTGAAGAGCTTTAGACAGATGAAGAGCGCGACCACACCTCTACCCCTTTCCTGTCTGCGCGTCGATCAGAGTCTTAATCCCTTTTCTAGGATACCGTTAAATCAGGTCGACTCGAAGAATCGATTTGTCTCGATCAACGGGGGTGCGGCTTGTCCACTCGCCATCGATTGATGAGCTCCAGACTTCGCCTCAGTCTACTCATCCTAGCGGTCTTGACGATCAGCGTCGGGGGGCAGGTAAGACCAGCCTCCGCCCTAACCGCGGCGCAGTATGCGTCTCCAAGGATCAGTGTTCTCGTCGACGAGACCCATGCAAAGTACTTGGGAGGATACTTCTACCCGAACACAGCCTACATGAGGAGCGTCCTGTCCAGTCAGGGCTACAGCTTTGACAGGACACAGGCTCTTGACTCCACCGTCCTTGCGTCCTACGACGTCTTGGTCACCGATCTGTACAAGGAGAACCATACCCGACCTGAGATCAAGGCAATCAAGGACTGGGTGAACGACGGTGGACGGCTCATCCTAACCGGGGAGTGGAGCGATTTGTGGGTGCCATGGGCGAACAACGTCTCATCCGCGTTCGACGTCTGGTTCAAGAACGGGACGATCTACGACGACGCAGCCAACTTCAACGGGACGAGCTACTGGATCCAGGTCAGAGACTTCGCTCCGCACCCGCTCACCAGGGGCGTCGATAAGGTCGTCCTCGGAGCCGCTGGAATCATCGACATGAATCGCAGCCGTGGAATCGCCGCTGTCGCCTGGAGCTCTGCCGACAGCTACGTCAACGCCACCTGGGTGGGGTATAAGAAGAGGGGACCGTGGCCCGTCGTGGGCTGCAAGTCCTACGGCAACGGCAGAGTCTCTATGATATCTGACGTGAGTCTCTGGGCGGAGTCACGCCTTATCAATTCAACTCTCTGGCAGATACAGCTCTTCCGGAACATGGCGGAGCCCTGGTCCTATGAGATCGCCCCGAAGGTCGTGGACTCGAGGGGCACCCCCCTAAACGATGCGAGGGTGGAGACCCGATGCCCGAACGCTACGACCCTGTGCATGAAGACCAACTCGACCGGACACCTGGCTCTGAAAGGGCTCAGCAACGGCTCCTACACCCTTACAGTCATCTGGCGGGGTGTTGAGGTGAACCAGACGACTGTGACCGTTGGGATACTGCAGGGGGACGCCAACCCCGAAATCAAAGCAAGAGTGTACTATCTGACGGTTACTGTTACGAGCGGAATATTCGGCGGAAGGGTTCCGGAGGCGAAGGTTACCGTCTACTCGACCAACCGCACCCAGCTCGAATCGGGGATAACCGGCACATCTGGGTCGATTGAGTTCAAGCAGATACCCTATGGGAACTGGATCATTGAGGTAAGCGCCCAGTACCTCTCGACGAGCACAACCGTCATGGTTGACTCCGACGAGTCTGTGGAGACTGGGGTGACCCTGGCATCAGAGGTTCTCATCATCACCCTGCCCATCGTCGTGGTCATAGTGGGTGGGTGGATCTACCTCCTCCTCCGAGCGAAGAAGCTGCAAGGGGCTCCTGAACACGAAAAACTAAATTCTGGAAGTCAGGGGTTAAGACGAAAGATTTGCCCCTATACTGTCTAGCGAACTGCTGTATCAGGTGTTCAATGCTCTCCTGGACTGCGGGTTGATCAGAAGGAAGCATGGTGGATGCTTGCTAACTAGCTCTCAGTTCATGATGAAGTTGGAGAATATAATAGAAGCATTAGAGAAGCCATCGGGAGATAGAAGCGCTCTAATGTAGACCCTGAAAAGTTTCCTGGGCAAGCTTTTCTCCTGAGCACCCAAAAGCTAGAGGTGGGTGTTTCACGCATGCCGGTCAGAGAGAATCAAGTCGTCGAAGACCATATCCAAGAGAGGGAAGTTCGCGGTGATCAAGAGTTCCGACTTCACGGAGATGAAGCCCAGAGGCAACTACCTCACAAGGAATCTGGTGTGCTATGACAGGTATGGCATTATGACGATGAGGACGGGCGGGGTTGAGATGCTGGAGCCCGGCGCGAGGGTGGACGAACACCGCTCAAACTGTGAGGAGATATACAACGTGCTTGAGGGGAAGGGCACGATAGGGATTGGTGGGAAGGATACGAGGTTGAACAGGGGGACATCGCCTATGTCGGGACGAACATCTGGCACGGACTGTACGTGAACACGGGGACGGGGTCCTTCAAGCTGCTCTATGTGGTTTCTCAGATGCTAAGGGCTCACGAGCTGGAGCAGACACACTTCAAGGTTGAGGAGTGATTCTGGGTCCGCGGCGCCAGAGCGTCGTGAACTCTTTTTCGGGGCAGTATCCTCAGGGTTTGTTCAAGCAAGGTAATTCTTGCCCTGCCTGTTTTCTAATCCTCTTTCTCTGCAATTTGTGGAGGTAGTCTCTCAAGCCGTTCGGCAAAGCTCTAGAAGTTTTTCTCCGAGAGCGAGCAGGCTGCTAGGCAAATCCTGTAGTTTTTCCTTGGGGAAAATCTAAAATATCATGGGGAGAACACCGCTAGCCGATGATCGGGATATGAAGAGAAGAGCAAGCCTCGCGTTTGTGGGCGCGTTGGCTCTCGTTCTACTCATGCTTGGGACTTCGGTTCAGGCAGCCAGCCTTTCGCCCTCCTCCCTAGGCCAGCCCATAAAGCCCGATATCAAACTGCACCTATGGAAGAAGGCTCAGACTGGAACTGGTCCGGTAACATTGGAAGCCCAACTGATAATCGCTGGAGGTACACCCCCGATCACGGTGCGTCTAGAACTGTGGGTGGACATGGGTCAGGGCGGGAAACTCCATCCCGCAGCTGTGGACAGGTCCGAGCTGAAGCCGGGTAACGAGACATGGTACACTTGGACGCTCTCGGAGGAAGGGCAGTACAAGGTCTGGGCACACGCCAAGGCGACCAACGCTGCGGGTGTAGTCGAGATTGACGACGATAACGACCCACGACTTACGTTCAGGATTGGAGCGGAGACGCCGCCACCAATTCCAATCACCTACATTGCAATACCCATCGTAGTAGTAGTAGTCGCGGTGGTTCTAGTCGTGTTCATGATGAGGAGAAGACAGAGGAAGCCTATGCCGCCACCCCCGGTCGTTCAACCGCCACTCCCGAAGCCGGCTACGCCAAGTCCAGCGCCTCCGAAACCAGCTGTAACTCCTCAACCCGCTGCACAACCACAACCTCCACCTCCTGTGGTTCCTCCGCCTCCAACTCCGGCAGCGCCTCCTACCGCACCAGCTCCGACTGTGCCCACTCCTGGAGCGGCAATGTTCTGTCCCAGCTGCGGAGCTAGATTGCCTCCGGGAGCCACGTTCTGCGCGAACTGTGGCGCAAAGATATAGAAGCACAGCGCCACCTTCTCCCCTCTTCCTTTCCACTTCCAAATCTTGGAGGTACAGGAACTCTCCAAGAAATTGGATTACATTCTCGGGGAAAAGCTTAAGTACAAATTGAGCTAGAATGTCTGAAACAGAATCGGGAAAAATGTGTACCGAAAATTCGGGAACACAGCGTGGTGGACAATCTGACGAGGATCGCCGTGACAAAGTTCATGGTCGCCAAGAAGCCTGGGCGAAAACCCGGGACTTTCTACGCGTCCCCAAGGATATACCTGCCAACGAAGCTCGTGACCGACTCCATGTTCCCGTTCTCGGACGGAGAGAGCCTTGTGGTCAGGATCATCGGACGAAAGCTGGTCGTGAAGAAGACCCGGAGGAAGGGAGGAGAGATAGTTGAAAAAACCACTTGAAAGCCTCTATGACATGGAAGAGCGCCTGCAAACTCTCGATGAAGGAGTAATTGTGCCGGGGAAGGTTCAGCCCCGGGAGCTGCCTCTAGAGGAGATCGAGGGGTAGCACGTTCTATGCTCATCTTCTTGGCTCTAGGTCCCATGGGAAGATTATGCAGCCGCTGAAGACCTTCGCATAGTAGTTTGGTTTTATCTTGGCGTTGAATCGGAGCGCCACAACAGCCGTTCTTATCTCCGACGCACCTGCAGCCCTCACGGCGCCTACGACCTGACCGAGCGTGGAGCCGGTGTTGGCGAAGTCGTCGACCACAAGAACCCTCTTGCCCTCCATCCTCCCAAGATTCGAGTACAGGACTCGGGGCTTCTCGCGCAGTTTCTTGGGAGGTTTGTCGTCTGAGTACAGCGACATCACGACCGAGCAGAACTCTGTCACGTGGAGTTCGCGGGCTAGTACGGCGGCGGGTATCAGCCCGCTCCTGCCTATGCCTACCACAGCCTGGGGCTTGAAGCTCCTCTTCACCTCCGCCGATAGTTTCTTCACGAGACGGCCGAGGTCGTTCCAGTCGAGCCTCTCTATCTCCATTGTGTTTGCCCTCCTGCATGGCTTGAGAATGTTTAGAACCTCATCCTTATCCTTATTTAAACTCCTTCTAGTTCGCAACAAAACTAAAATCCACGGGTTCTAGGTTTACCATTGTAGGTGTTCGCATGGTCTTAGACCCAGTGTGCAAGATGGAGGTCAACCCGAAGGCCACGAAGTGGAAGTCTGAGTACGAGGGGCACACCTATCGAAGACGATGCCAGGATCGCTCATGATGTACAGGGAAGGGTAAGCAGGGAGACCGAGCGCAAGCACTGTGTGATTCATGTCGATCCTGCCTAGACCGCTGTTCATGGCTTGATTGCCGTCATGGAGGTATGGCGAGTTTGACGTTGGAATATGTGGAAGCACCCGATGTCAAGAAGTTGATGGATGAAATCGCAGAGAGCTTGGACCTGTTTCACATCGTGCCTCAGTTCGTGTACTGCTATCGAAGCAGAGGTTCAGAGTCTAGGGGTACGATCGCCCGTATCCACGGGTTGGGAAGGATCTGGCAGGATGCGCTGAGACGGCCGCCGGCATATATAATTGAAGTAATCTCGGAGAAATATGACAAACTAAGTGATGAAGATAAGGAAAAGACGCTGATTCATGAACTATTGCACATTCCGAAAGGATTCTCCGGAGGCTTCCGACCGCACAAGGGCTACATCAGCAAGAAACAAATAGAAAGACTGCATGCAACGTTGCTTGAACGAAGATCTCTGAAGTCTAAAGATAGATAAAGTAGGCTTTCGCATCCTTTACGTTATGTCGACTCTTCAAGAATTAAAAGCTTGGTGGCATCTATGACGAGAGGTGTGAAGTACCTCCCGCTATTCTTTTCCCGCGTCTTTGGTTTCGCCATGGGGTTCTTGCTCCTCAATCTGGGTCCTGAACTCCTAGGTGGGGCTCAGACTTCACCCTACTCATCGGCTCTCTATTTTGTCGGAGGAGTCCTGATAGCACTCGTACTTGGGTGGATCCTCCCGCGTACACGACTCGTGAGACCTGACTTGGTGGTTGTGACTTGGCTTTCTCTTTTCGTGATACATCTGTTCAACAACATGCTCGAGGGCTACTTCTTTTCAAACGTCTTCTCTACAGTCTCAGTCTTCGTGAGCGGAGTGCTGTTCTCCTTGCTAATCACGTTGGTCGAGGCTCTGATCGCAGGAGTTCTGTTCGCAGCGGAGAGACCGGAGAGACGTCTTATCCCGGAGCTGTCGAACTATTTTGCTGAAAGAACGCATACGTCATCGTTATGGCGCATCGCCGTGGCCTCCGCCGCCTATTTCCCCGTATACTTCGCGTTCGGGGTTTTGATCAGCCCATTCGTTATTCCCTACTACACAGATCCCTCCCTAGGCCTCGTGATACCGCCCTTCACAGTAATCATCCCCCTCGAACTACTGCGCGGATTCCTCTACGTTGTTGCGCTTCTACCGATCATAGCCACTATTAAGGAGACGAGAAGAACGGTGTACTTCGGCGTTGTCTCCCTTCTCTACATTCCTGGAGCTTTGGTTCCATTGATGGTTCAGCCTTTGCTGCCAGTGAACATAGTGCCCATCCACGCAGTAGAGATACTCGCCGACTCCATCGTGCATGGCGCTGTCATCACGCGCCTGCTCGCTAGAAGGTCAAAGTGAAGACGCAATGGAAGAAAGGGGCATGTGCTTCCCTCAATCACACTGCTATGAGAATCTTCCCGCTTGCTCTGTTGGTGAAGGTCAGCTTTGGAGCTGGTTGAGGAGGTTCGTGGCATTCAGTCCCAGCACCATTTCCTTATCCCTCTCGGTCAGTAGTGGGGTGCCCTTCACGGTGTCGATGGTGAAGCCCATGTAGTCGATGTAGTCCGACCTCGATGCCGTGGAGAGGTATCTTCTCAAGTATGACATCAAGCCCTCAGACGCGATCCGCTTAGCTACGATGGAGAAGAGGGGAGTAGTCCCCATAGTCTCTGAGGATGAGGAACTGGATCGCGTAAAGGAGATCACCCGAATCTGGCCGTCAAAGCTCGGCTAGTTTCATCTGAATCTCCCCCGACCAGCTGTGGACTGTGACGCCATTTCTCAGCCCGTCGCCTCTCCCAAGATCAGTACAATATAATCTTTCTTCAAACGTCTTCCTCAGCCTTCGAACTCGGGTCGTGGACAGGGTTCAGTCCAATGAGTTCTATCCCAAAATCTTAAGATGTACTTTGGTACCCCGCTGCCCTGGTGAAGACCATGGTTCAGCTGAAGATCGTGGCGAATGATCAGGTAGTTGAGAAATTCAAAAAGATAGTTCTCGCCAAGCACGGAAAGCTCGAGCCAAGCGTTGAGGGAGAAGAGGCGATACAGCTGTACATAAGAAAGTACGAGCATCTTCTCAGCGAGCTGTGTGCTCCGGAGGACGATCCTCTGACAAGGATTCTGGGATTGGGACGCTCTGAAGAGAGAAGGAGTGTTCTCAAGGACCTTGAGAGGCTGGAAGCTGGCAAGCTATGATCTTCGTGGACACAACAGTCCGGGTTAGAGCCTCAGACGGAAACGACGATTTCCACGAGTCCTCGCGACAGATAGTTGACGCCATCCTCCTCGAAAGACTCCCTCTGGCTCTCACAACAGACTTCATCATAGACGAAACCGTGACGATCCTCGGAAAGAGGAGAGGCTTCGGCGCTGAAAACGCGAGAAAGGTCGGAGAGGATATCCTCGCTTCCCCCCGCGTCATCACGGTCTTCGTTGATGAGACAGTGCTGAAAGGGGCCTTGGAGCAGTACCCCCAGCACCGGGGAAAGCTAAGTCTGACGGATGTTGTCTCAGTCGTGGCTATGCAGAAGTATCGCGTAAGAGAGATCTTCTCTCACGACGGTGACTTCGATGGGATCGAAGGGATTGTGCGAAGAGATTCCTCACATAGCCTGTAAACTGCCTTCTCCAAACAGACTTCGTGGCGAGCTTGAAACCCTCCCAACGCCATTTAGGCGTAACGTCTACCAAGAGCGAGTCTCAGGATTTCTTGAGCAAATAATGGGGATTACTTGACGGGGAAAGCCCCTATTAGAGGTGACCTCGACTAGCTCCGACAGTCGAAAATACGGAAGTCGGATATCGTTTTGGGGTGACCTCTAGTGGACGAAAACCATGGAAAAGAGGTCTGAGAATGCCACGCGAGCAAGCTCTCGCTGATTCTGCTCTCGCTAAAACGCTCAGGTGGACCAGGTACAGGTCTGGCGGTGAAGTGAGCGGACGACGGCTCCTCCGACAAGCCGACGCCTTCATCCCAAAGAGGTTCTCGCCTGTACCGTAGCGGGGTCCATGAAAAAGCGGCGAAACCCCGTCCAGAGCATGGAACCATGGAAAAGAGACGTTGTGTCTGCGTAAGTAGTGTTGACCCCAAGTCTCATTTTTGGCAATGTTTGCTAACACATCTGTGTACACAAACCAGAAACGTCTATGAGACTGAAGGAAATCAAGCGGTTTAGAGCACCAGGGCCTGGATAAGCGGGCTTTCCAATCTTTTGGAGGATTCGGGATCGTCCAAAATAGTGGATCTTGAGCCAGGCTCGTCTTTGTCCTACAGCAAGGACCGGAGCAGATTGGTTAACCTGAGCATCACAGCTCAAATTTGAGCGAGTGCCAAACCGAGTTGGTCACGAAAGTGCCACGGGAGCTCATTCTTCTGTTCACACTTCTCTCTCCGATAGTTCAGAATCTCTTCCAGGATAGATCGCCCAAAGCCACCCAGCTTCATCCCTGCTCTTCGCTTGAGCATGCGGCTTCAGAGCCTTGAGTAACACGCTCAGTGTCAACATTTTTATGTACCGACAAATGTTACACTACCAAGGTGGGTTGGTTGGCGATCGAGGAGGTTGTTCAAAAGAAGTATCGAGTTACCATCCCAGCCGAGCTACGCGAGAAGCTCCGCCTAAAGGAAGGCGACAGAGTCCGCGTCGGCCTAGACGATGGAAGGCTGATCATAGAGCCACACTGGCTTGTGAGGAACCCGACCGAGAAGCTAGCGAGCCTAGGAACTCCCAAAAGGCTGGTGACCGAGCCAGAAGAGCTTGAAGAAAAGATCCGGAAAGGCCGACTGAGAGAGCGGTAGCATTGGTCCGGTTCGTCGACTCAAACGTTTTCGTATACCACATCGACAGGAACCCCGTCTTCGGAGAAGCGTCCCACAAGATTCTGAAACGCGTCGAGGAAGGTGAAGAAGCCGTCACATCGACCCTGGTCTTGGAGGAGGTCTTCATTCACGTTGAACAAGAGTACTCACCCCAGAACATACCCTCAGCTCTGCATTCAATACTCTCATATCTTTCCCTCAGGATCGTTCCCTACGTTGTTGAGGACATGCTGAGGGCAATCGAGATCCTAGAGGATACAGAGTTCACTGTGGACTGGGATGACGCGGTCATCGCAGCAGTTATGGAAAGACTTGAAATAGGAGAGATCTACTCGAACGACCATCACTTCGACAAGATCCCATCTGTCAAGAGGGTTTTCGAATAATACGACTGCGAAGCGTTAGGAGTCCCTATTCTGCAGCCCGAGCAAACACTCGGTGAGTCTGGTGCCTCACAAGGACTCTACAAGAGAGAGGCCCGCCTGTCCCCCGCTAAGACGCCCTAGGCGAACAGAACTTAGCAGGAGGAGCGAGGAGAGCTAACCCGAGGGATCCTAGGTGGTCAAGACCGAGGGGGAAAAGGCGAAGACTCTATGCTTATGGTTCTTCATCCCTAAAATGACGATAATGCGCGATCTGAAGATCTACCTCTCAGAAGATCTGAAGAGAGAGTTCAAGAAACGGTCCATGGAGACGTACGGGTACGGAAGAGGGTTGATCAGCAAGGCTGCTGAGGAAGCCATCCGACGATGGACATCCGAGAGGGAGACGCTCATACGGGAGTTCCCTCCTCCGGAGAACCCTGTGAGAGAGTTGCGAGGCATGCTGAAGCACGTCAAGAAGACTTCTGTGGAGCCACAGCACGAGGCGAGAAAGATCAGGGCCGAAAAGGTCAGGGTCTAGTTGCTCCTGATAGACGTAGACATCTTCCTAGTGCTGCTGGACCAGGATAAAGCTGATGAGTGCGAGGCTTTCTTGGATACGGGCGCGGGAAGGATCCTGATTTCGGAAAGAACTGCCAATTTGTAGGACGAACACTTAAGTTGTAGTATGAAAATTTGTTTTAGGGGAAAAACGAGTGGAGATAGTGACGTTGAACAGGAAGGGACAGCTGACGATTCCTGCAAGAATCCGCAAGAACAGGGGTTTGAGGGAAGGGATGCGAGTCGCTCTGATAGAAATTGGAAACAGGATCGAGTTAGTCGCCATGCCCGAGGACCCTGTTCAAGGGCTCATAGGCCTAGGGGAGAAGCTTCCCAGCATAGAGGAGATAGAGGCCGAGGCCGACGTGGAATGAAGATATTCTTCGACACGAGCGCGTTTCTGAAGGTCCTGAAGAAGGAGAAGAACTACGGCAAAGTTGTCGAGCGTCTCACAGAAGTCAGCAACGGGGCAAATATTGGCTATACGGACACGATCGTCGTCGGGGAGATAGTCTACGCGTTTCTGTCTCAAGGACTTGACGACGAGGCAGCGAAAGCGCGGACATACATGGAAGGCATTCCCCGCCTAAACATAATGGAGACGATTCCAGCCTCAATATCCCATAGGGGTGCCGAACTGAAAAAGAGATACTTCAAGAGGGCTGAGAAAAAGTTCTTCTCTCTGTACGATGGTATGCACCTCGCGATAGCAGAGAAACACTGTGATGTATTCCTAACCGCAGACTCAGATTTCAAAGATGTCACTGAGATCAGAATCGAATTCGTTTAGACAAGAATACCATCTGTGCAAGGCTTTCAGTCTCGGAGCCCATGTCCACTCTCTCCCGATCCGGTAGGGCACCTCTATTATGCAGGTTGAGTCGTAGAGCTTCGTCATCAAGCCCTGATGGGTCTTCGTCAGTGGAACCAGCCTCTCCCCAGACCGCTTCCTATAGAACGCCACAATCACACAGCCCTCAACCCGATCCCCCGGCTCCCCGCCTATAAACCCAGCTGGCCCCCAGCAGGCTCCAAGATCCCCTTCTCAACAAGCCTCTTGATCGAGTCCACCACTCCAAAGTACGGGACCCTCAGATCCGCGGCTACGTCCGAGGGGTAGGCGCTGCCGCGCTTCTCGATGTACTCCACGACCAGACGCTCAAGCTCCTCCTCAGACACGTCCCTGACCTCGCTCACCGCCACCTTCTGTAGCTTCTCCCTGACCGCGTCCCTCACAGCCTCCGCCTCGCTGGCATAAGCGCCCGACACCTTCACGACCTTGGAGATCTCGCTCCAAAGCCTGTCTGGGATGGCCACCGTCCTGTACCTCGAAGTCTTTGGACGCTGCATGATCCTTCACCCCTCCAACAGTGTTATAATTCATTATAAAATGTTGTAAGGCTCGCACCGTTCCTCCGATGTAGCCTTGCCGGATCCCTCCCATAGTCGCGACAGTGAAGCTTTTTAGCGACGCTTCGCACTCTAACGTGAGCAACTTGTCCGAGGATTACCTGATCGTCTCAGACCCCGCGATCTGCGACGGAAAGCCCGTTGTCAAGGGGACTCGCGTTCCCGTACAATATGTCTTAGAACTTTGGGACTTAGGCTACGGCGCCGAGCGCATACATGAGCAGTACCCAACGATTCCTCTGGATCTGGTCAAAAAGGTCGTAGAGCTGCTCAGTGAGAACCGTACGATCAAGATCCTGCACTAACCGGACAGATTGACGGAAATGTCGCGATGTTTCCAAAACCCAGTCATGTCCGAGTTCGTAGCTGACGAGAACGTTCCCCGACAAATTCTTGAGAGGCTTAGAGAGGCTGGCTACAACGTCGCAACCTTGAGCGAGGTTGCTCGCACTGGCATAAGAAACGACCAGCTCGCCGAGCTATCCATCAAGCTGAGAAGGATCGTTCTCACGCGAGACGTCGATTTCATCCGTTTGCGTCAACCCTCTAAGAGGAGAATCAAAGTCGTCTACATAAGATTGAGCGGAGACCTCGACGACATAGCCCGACGCGTTCTGAACAGCATCAAGCGATGCCTCAGCCTCCTCCGGGACCATGACTTGGTTATACTGGACGAAGAGGGCGTTCACCCCGTCTGAAGCGACACGATTCTCTGAGTCGAGCGTCCCACTAAAACGCTTTAGGCGCACAGAGCACAACACGAGAAGCGAAGCCAATCAACCCCGAGGGAGCCACCATTGGTCAAGACCGAGACCCTCATAACCGTCAAGCCCAGAAGAACCGACTGGCTCAGAGCCAACGGCATCGACGGACTCCTAGAACTCATCTTCTACAAGAACCCCGACCTCATCCGCATCGCCCGAGCCTTCCTGGAGGAGATCAAGCGCAGACAGAGGGAGCGCACACCCTACCCCGCCTCTGACTGGAAGGAGTATCTGAAGGAGCAGGGGATCACCCACAGCAACTACTTCTCCGTCGTTGGGAGGCTCTGCGGCGCCGGCCTCCTCCGAAGGGAGAGGGGCTACTACTATGTCAGCCGCGACTTCTCCACCTTCCTCAGCCAGATGGAGGACGTGTGGAACGCCTGGCTATCAATATAATAGAGGTGCAAAGACATGAGCGAGCCCCCAACCAGCGGCACGTGGACCTGGCAGAAGTGCGAGGCAGACATCCGAAGCCTCAGTGGACGCCTCGGCTTCCCCAAACAGGCGGGCGATGTCCTCGAGTTCCTTCGTCTCCGCGTCATCCCAGCCGAGAAGACCATGCGAGACACCCTTCGAGACGACGAACCAGTCGAGCGCCAGGGGCTCACCATCGCCGTCCTGTACTACTACGCAAAAGCCAGCGAGGTCCCCCTCACGGGCAGCCTCATCTCCTTCCGCCAGCTCCCCGGAGGCATGGCGTACGACGCCGCCTTCAGAAAGCGAGCCGTCGAGAGAGTCGCCCGAACCTTCGGAGAGAGACCCGAAGCCCTCGAGAAAGCCGCCCTAGTCCTCCGCGGCAGGAAGATCCCCTTCCAGACCACCTCCGTGCAAGTACCAGCTCTCCCTCTGGTCCCCCTAACCGTTAACCTCTGGCCCAAGAGCGCCGAGTTCCAAGCCTCAGCCAACATCCTCTTTGACTCGACCGCCAGCCACTACCTCCCAACCGAGGTGCTCGCAAACCTAGCTGAGCTCCTAAGCTTCCGCCTCAGACAAGCTGACATGTTCATTACCGAGAAGGCCGCGCTGGTCCCAAAATAGCTCTCCGAAAGCGCGGAAGATTCGGTCTAGAAACGTCCTATGACCATGGAACAATGTAAAAGTGACGAGATCGCTGAGTGATTGGTCTCCTCAAGTCTCGCTTTTCGCGCGGTTTACTAGTACACGTGTGTACACACCAAGAGTTCTTCCACGGGCCCGTTGCTGCGAGGCGATTCGGAAGCAAAAACTGTGGCTTCTAGTGGTGGCGGTCTCGAGCCTCCAAGAAATTGGATGATCCGCGACACTCCAACACATTGGAGCCCGAGGGTTGACAGCAGAAGGAAGGGTGACTCAAGACTTGACTAGTCCGACTTCGTCTGCTCAATTTCCCTTCTAGCTAGTCTGCATGCGTCTATTCTTAGGTACATGACTTCTGAAAGCCTCTCCAGTCCCGCCAATGCTTCGCTTGCGGTTACCATGTGTTTCTGCAGGGCTTCGAGGAATACGCCTATGCTTCCTCGGACCTCCACGCCCAGGGCTCGGGCGAAGACTCGTGCCGCCTCGTCGTCCAGTAGGGCTGTGGTCCCGGCTCGGTAGGCGTGGCATATGACTTCGGTCTCAGTTTGACATCGTCCTTCAGCGGATTGCTAGGTCTTGCCTAGCATTGTCATCGCCTTTCCTGTTTCAGCCTCGATGTTCACAGCGCTTATCCCCTCCTTTGTAGCAGCCTGAACTAGCCTGACGTCTGCGCTTAGGAGGAGGGCACAGTCAATCTCCTTCGAGCTAGATATCTGAAGAGCGTCGGCCTCGTAGATGTGATGCTTCATCACCAGCAGCCAAGATTCAACAAGGGGTTTTGTGGCCGTTGGCAGTATCTAGAGGGCGCCCAGCCGAACCATCTTAGTCGACTCGGAGATGAAATCAAGTGGGGCTGTCTTCATTGTCTCGGCCGAGAGCAGTCCCTTCGAGGAATACCTGTCGAGGACTCCGAGCACTTCTCCTATGTTCCAGATCGAGAACGCAAGTCTCAACTCTCCGGTCTCGGCTTTTGCATAGGCTGTATCAACGACCTCGGAGCCCCTCTCCTCAACGTATCTCTTCACGATGCTACTTGAGTCCTGATAGACGAGAGTGGCGTTTATCCCTCATCCTTCTGGCCTCTTCGCCAGCCAACGTTCTAAGCTTGGGCTGCCTCTCCTCAACTTTTACTCGCAGAAGTTTCTTTGGTCCGTCAAGGATCGTGACGTGCGATTCTATGAAGCCTCTTCCTATGAGTCTAAGCGCATTGTCGTGGTAGGTTTCGGCCAGTGCAAGCCTTCTAACTGCGTCGATTTCGACCTCTACGTGAGCGGTCCTTAGTGGAAACTCCTCTCCTGTGACAGAGACTCCGACGGACCAGAGATTCCTCGGCAGCTCACACTTGCGTAGACCCAGCTCCATGTAGGTGCTCCAGGGTAGGAGGATCAGCCCATCGTAACCAGTGTCGAGCAACCCCTCTTGGGTCGTGCTGGCGCCTGTGAGGGGGTTTTTAATGGTCATTTTGATCTGCGGAGCTGGATAGTTGAGTGTTTTATCCCCGTACTTCCAGGTCAGCTCTGGATTCTTCGTAGACTGGATCCTCCGATGTACTTCTTCGTCGGTCGAACTGCCCCGACCTTCAGGACTATCCTGTGGTCCACATCACCAAGAGATTTCTTCAGCTGGTCTATCGAGTCGGCAACGACCACTATTCGCCCTTTCTCAATCGCGACCCATTTCCCCTGGTGCCTGGCGAGGATGTCCTCCTCCATTGCTTCATAGGCAAGGTTGTTCTCCAGGAACTCCCTCTCTTCTTCGGAACCCTTGCGTCTGAGCCAGTCCTGCATCGCTGTTGTAACGACTTCGGAAACAGTCTTGCCGAGTCTGGCTGATTGCGCCTTGATCTCCCGATAGAGTTCTTCGTTAACCCCTTTTACGTAGATTCCTTGTTTCTTCACGCGCGGATATTCGGCTATCCAGATATTTAAATATTCGACTAGGCCCCGAGATCTCCAATATTCTGGATGATCCCTAGTCCTCCAATAAACTGGATATCGAGTTCAGGACGTCTTCATCCCGCAACGGCACCAACGTGAGTGGTCCACAGCCGGCAATAAGACATATTTCATGGAGCCTGCTGATGCTGGTTAGATGTGGTCGGTGTGAGTCAGAAATACGACGTTGAGGTCGCAGTGAAGTCCCAGAAGGGGAAGTGTGCCTTCGGTCACAAGCCTGGTGACAAGATAAGATTCAACGGGAGAACGATGAGTGGGAAGCTGTGCTACACCGCGCTGGCGGTTATGATTGAAACCATTTCTGCACTCATGTACGGTATGGACTATCCTTGGCAAGAAGGAGACACGCTCGAGCTAGCGTGCCCAGATGCAACAAACCCGGTTGTCTTCACGTTAAAGAGAGTCAAGAAGACCTGAAGAGGTACAGCTTCCTATTCTAAAGGTTGCGCAGAAGTTAGGTTGCTCGGATGCCTTCGAGCTGTGCTCCTCGATTTGCCGATATTTCGGCCCTAGTTGAACAGTAGGCTTGAAGTTGATTACAGCTTGTTAGGCGGGCTTATCACCAGGACACGCTTCCTCGAGGCTGAGTGTGGTAAGTCTCCAATGGATTGGACGATCTGTGAGACTCCAATGAACTGGAGGAGGTGCTCATGAGCAAACCGCGCCCTTTTTCACCGTTGTAGCGTGTCAAACTGGCTCCAGCTTGACAAGGTCTTGAGGAGACACTACGGGGATGTTCGTTGAATATGTTACCGCTCTTCTAACCTTGAGCAGCTCTTCGTCTCCGATGACCAGGTAGTGAATGTTGTGTCCTTCCCTGAGTAGGCTGATCAGTGAGGCTGCGTGCAAGTTATCCAGCATCCTAAGGAGAGCCTTGGGGGCAGGTCCAAAGCTTCAACGAACATTGAGCTGATCCTGATGTCGAAGCCGTCCAGTTGAAGCCTGATCAATGTGTCAGGAACGAGAACCGTGAGTCCGCCGTGCTTGAGTATGAAAAGCAGTATGCTGTATGCCTGTTTGTTGAAGTCAAGGCTCGATAGGGCTGTCTCTACCTCCCCCGGAAGTTGAAGCTCATTATGGGGCCCTAAGCCTTGAAATCGTGGAGAATAGCTCTGTGAGACCTATGTGCGAGATGGCCTTGTCCAGTCTTTTGGAGGCGAGGATAGAAGTGGCTGAGGATTGGCATGGGTCTCCCCTGTGGAACTGAGATAAAACAACGTTTGTGTCCAGGTAAACAGTCCTCACAGGCGTTGTCTTCCCTCGCTCACTACCTCTACGGCGGTCCTCTCTGAGGTTATGCCGATCACGTCGACCCCCTTAGACGTCAGTCTTAGCATCAGTTCAACGACTGACCCGATGCCCGAAAGGTCTAGCGTAGGGACTGACTCCATCTTCTTCTCTAGGCCTTCCTTCAAAGCACATCTTATAGCCGCGCTTCTGTTCTTGAAAACGCCCGGCCTGACCAGCATGTCAAGCTTTCTGAGGTTTTCCTGGTCGACTTTGACGGGAATGACCGCCAATGCTCATCGTTTACCATATAGAATTCTTTATCGTATACACGTTCCTATACGGCAGGCTTTCCTGCGGTTTCGATATCAGAGCCTTCTCGATAGCTGCATGAAAATGAGCTTGAAACGTCTTTATCCCGTGACGGCGAGAACATCAGCGCCGCGCACCGGTATTCCACTAAATTGGGTATTGTTGCTTTGCCAGGTGCGCTATTCCGATCTTCTTCAGTCTCGCCATCGGAACCTGCATCGTCACTTGAACTATTCCGGGTAGCCTTCCGATTTCTATGCCTCCGGCGATCGTCACCAGATTCTTCACCTCATCGAGCTTCATCCCGGACATTTTTGCCATCCGATCCAGTCCGTTGTCCACGGCCTCGTTCAGGTTTGCTCCGGATCCGACCACCTGTACCGGCGCAAGGTCTGTCCTGAGATCGAAGCCGAACTCCTCCGCCACTTTCTGCGCCTCCCTCCTCTCATTGCTAGAGAGAAGAGCAAACGGCCTCGCGAGCGGTGGTAGATCCTTCAAGTTTGGCAGGAGTATGGGTCCGTCGTTGTTCTGGTTCTTGACGAGTTCGACTTCAGCCGTGACCTCAGCTGATACGTCTGTCGTATGTCCGGCTATCTCGCCGTCGCTCTGCATGGCGTGGGCGTCTCCGACGATGATCCCGGCGCCCTGAACCTTGACGGGGGCTATCAGGATCGACCCTTTGCCGACCGTGTCGATATCCATGTGGGAGTCGGTTCTCTTGAGGAGGTCTTCCTTCTTTATCGAGTATTGGTGGGGGGCTCCGACCAAGAACTGTCCGACATCTCCCGCGTTGTGGGATGAGGGTATGTCGACGGCTGGGATGGTGCCGATGTTGCCTATCATCGGCCTTATTCTTGCCACGATCCCACTCGGCATGTCTGCGAGGGCTAGGGCGAGGACTGAGTGGCAGAGAGCGCCTTCGGGCAGCTGTGCCCACTCTCGGGCGTCCTTGGCGATCGACTCCGCCACTGTCTTTGGACAGGTCACTCCGATTCTTCTACTGTTCCCGAGAATCAGAGTGTATCCAGATGTCACCTCAAAGGCTGAAACAGGGGTGCCGCACTTCCTACAGCGGACCGCGTTTGGTCCTGTGCCCTCTACGTACGTGCTAGGATTCAGGTCCCGACATTTGGGGCACTTCTTTGCCACGAATGGATCTCCAAGGTAGTTTTCTCGGCGGGGAACCGAGACGCCGGAGGCTGTCGCTCTCGAGGTGATCTTGATATCCTTGATCTTTAGCGCGATTCCGTCCCCAACCTTGGCTCCAACAACTTCGATGGGAGTAGTTACGGTGTGGCCGCTTCGCACTTCTGGTGTGATCATTGGTCCGTAGCACGCGGGTTCTGTTCTGGCAACGATAGTTCCCCGATCCGCTACTTTGCCTACAAACTCATTCCTGGGACCAATGACGTCCACGAACCCCCTGGAATAGACGATGCCCTTTGCCATCTCGAACCACTCCGCAGCCGGACTGAGGTCTTGAGAGAGCAAGATAAAAATGCTTCTGCAATTCAGATTGAACAGAAACCTGTCGTAGACCCAAGCGAGAAAGACTTCAAGCTTCGGTTTTGACGATGTTTGCTAACATGGCTGTGTACACCGGGCTAGCTTGCCACACGATCGTCGTGAAAAGATTGGCTCGCAGGGGGATGCCAGATCGGAAAAGACAGGACTCCAATATCTTGGATGATCCAGAACCATCCAATTTACTGGACACCGAAGGTTTGTCGCTCCGTCTCTAAACAAACGGTATCATTTCACTGTTTGACATCTGACGTGCCTGCTCAGCGATCTCGCAATCCTCCTGGACAGGGAGCTAGGCAGATCCGTTTGCGAAGCGACCACGGAGTTTCTGAACGAGGTCTGGATGCTGGGTCAGACCCTCGTCGCATTGGAATAACTGAGCGGAAGTAATTTATGAATAATCAGAATATGCCATCTCCTAAAGTCCTAAAGAAAGAGAACGGTGCTTGGTGATTCGAGACGTGTCTCGCGAGTTGCCTCTGGACAAATCGTGGCATTCCATGGACGTCGAGCAAGTTCTCACTGAGCTGAGCGCGAGCGCCCAGGGGCTGACGAATGAGGAGGCCAAAGCTCGATTTGAGAAGTTCGGACCCAACGAGATTCGAAGAGAGGGGAAGATCTCTCCGTTCAAGATCTTCATAAATCAATTCACTAACATTTTGATAGTCATACTTCTCATCGCCACATTCCTTTCAATAGTAATAGGCGAAGCCATAGATGCTATCGTTATTCTGATTATCGTTATCTTCTGCACGCTTCTCGGGTTTGTGCAAGAATATCGCGCAGAAAAGGCGCTGGAAGCTCTAAAGAAAATGGTAAGCCCAACCACCACCGTTTTGCGAGAAGGGAAAGAAATTGAGGTTCCAACTAGGGAAGTGGTGCCCGGTGATATCCTACTACTAAGAGAGGGAGATAAAATATCGTCCGACGCTCGATTGATCGAGGTAATAAGTTTACAAACTAACGAGGCGGCTTTGACTGGGGAATCCGCCCCAGTTAGCAAGGAATTGGCGATACAACCTGAGGATACGATAGTAGCGGACAGGAGTAACATGGTTTTTTCAGGGACAACTGTAACCTATGGCAAAGGTAAGAGTGTTGTAATAGCAACGGCGATGAGCACTGAGTTTGGAAAAATCGCGAAAGAAGTGACTGTTAGTATAGAGGAAGTAACTCCTCTAGAGCGAAGAACGAAGGAGATCGGCGGATGGTTGGGGAAGCTTTGTCTCGCTGCGGTTGTCATCATAGCGGGCTTAACCCTCACTAGACACTATCTTACCGTAGGATCTATCGACGTTTCCGTCGTTCTAAAAGTAGTCATATTCGGTGTGGCGCTAGCGGTAGCGGCGGTTCCCGAATCCTTGCCTGCCGTGGTCACGGGAACTCTTGCAATAGGCATGCGGGATATGGCGAAAAGGCATGCCTTGGTCAGGAAAATGCCAACCGTGGAGACTTTGGGTTGTACAACCGTAATCTGCTCCGACAAGACTGGAACATTGACTAAGGGTGAGATGACGGTGCGAACAATATACAATAACGGCAAGGTGATTCACGTTACGGGTGTTGGCTATGAGCCGAAGGGGGATTTTCACGCAGACGGTATCATAGACTTCAGAGGAGTACCTTTTTCCTTACTGATGAAGGCTTGCATCTTGTGCGGCGATGCGATACTTGAAAGAGGGGAAACTGGCGAGTGGTACATCAAGGGCGACCCAACCGAGGGAGCGCTCGTTGTGGTTGCAGCAAAAGCGGGTTTTAGGCAGGATGAGGTGAGAGGGCAATATCCGCGCATAGGAGAGGTGCCCTTTAGCTCTGAAAGGAAGCGCATGAGTACTATCCACCTGACTCCAGAGGGGAAGAGAATTGTCTATGTGAAGGGCGCACCTGAGGTCATCTTGGACAGATCCGCTTATTCACTTGAGGAAGGCAAGGTTGAGAAATTAAGCGAACAGCAAAGGGAAGAGATCTTGAAAATAAACACCCAGATGGCTGGAGATGCTCTGCGAGTATTAGGAGTCGCATTTAGGGAAGTTGTCGAGACAACATTGACCGAGGATGAAGAGCGAGATCTAATCTTTGTCGGATTGTTGGGGATGATCGATCCGCCAAGAGAGGATGCAATAGAGGCTGTCAAGACATGTAAACAGGTCAAGATGAAGCCTATCATGATAACCGGCGATCATAAACTTACTGCTGTTGCCATAGCTAGGGAAATGGGCATTCATGAGGAGGGTGATGTTGCGCTCACGGGCATCGAGCTGGACCACCTGAGCGATGAGGAACTTGGAAAGATTGTCGATAGAGTAACGGTATACGCTAGGGTATCGCCTTTCCACAAGACGAGAATAGTGGAAGCTTGGAAGAAGAGGGGCCAAGTTGTAGCCATGACAGGAGATGGTGTGAACGATGCTCCTGCGCTCAAGCACGCTGATATAGGTATAGCAATGGGCACAACAGGGACCGAGGTGACGAAGGAAGCCGCTAGTATGGTGCTTATGGATGACAACTTTGCGACTATAGTACATGCCATATTTAGGGGGAGATGGATTTACGACAACATAAAGAAATACTTGGCTTACCTTCTTCAGTGCAACATAATTGAAATAGTTTTACTCGGAGGCATAGTTCTTGTGATGGGTGATCTTCACTTTCTGCCTCTCCTACCCGCCGCGATTCTGTACATAAACTTGGCCACCGACGGGTTACCGGCACTGGCTATTGGGCTGAGTCCCCCCGATCCAGATCTAATGCAGAGACCTCCAAGAGATCCTAAAGAGACGATTTTCACGATAGACGTCACATCCTTCTTTGTAAGAGCTGTTGCGATAGAATTCCCGATACTTTTGGCGATTTTTCTATTATCCCTGCCCGCAGGCATAGAGATAGCTCGAACTAGGCTATTCCTTGCTTTTGTGGCCTTTGAGTTGGTAGTAGCCCTCAACTGTAGATCGTTAACAAAGTCGATAGTGACAGTTAAACCTCATAGGCTCCTCTACGCGGTCATTGTCTGGGAGCTCTTCCTTCTAACGGTTCTAATCGCGTTTGTTCCGCAGGTACTGGATGCGTTTGGAATAGTCTATCCAACTCCCTTTGATATAGGACTCGCTGCCTTTACCGCCGTACTCACGATGATCTCTATTGAAATTACGAAGTCATTAGTGGCCAAGTGCATGCGCCATTACGCGGGTTAGCCTTGAGTAAACCAGTCTCAGGAGCGCACCTACCAAACCTGCCAGAAAATGGTAGAGCAAAAAAAACTACCTGGTCGCGCTTAGCCAGGCCGGGTAGACAGGATACTGAGATGCTATGACCTCGATGTAGGCCGGTTTTCCAGCGCTGTTCGCTTTCAGAGCCCTCTTAATGGCTGGGACTAACTCATCTGGCTTCTCGACTCTCTCAGCGTGCATCCCCATGTTCTCGGCTACCTTCGCCATGTTCATCACCGTGGAGGGTGTCACCGCCCACGTGTAGGGGCTGTGTCCCTTACCCCAAAATCCCTGCCCATACCCGGCGAAGGCGGAGTTGTTGATGTGGACGATGGTGATTCCGAGCTTGTGCCTGACGAGCATCTCGTAGTTACCCATCTGGTAGGCGACGCCTGCGTCACCGGATAGGCAGACGACCTGCCTCTCTGGGAAGGCGAGTTTCGCACCGGTCGCGGCGCCTAGTCCAAAGCCTAGTGTTGAAACGGTGCCGGACCAGCCTATGTAACCGTGGGGGGCTATCGCTTCGTAGACTGCGCTGGACTGGTCTCGGGTGTTTCCTGACTCATGGGTTAAGACAGAGTTCTTCCTGTCGAGGGTTTGCATGAGGTCCCAGATAACTCGGTATGGGTTGATGGGCGCATCGTTCGAGGTCAGGGCAGGCGTGTACTCTTTGAGGAGCTTGTCCTTGAGCTGTCTGATCTCTGCCTGTACCGCGGATCCGTCGCGGGGTTTTCCGATCGTCTGCTTTTTCGCCTCTTCGATCATCTGTCTGAGCACGAGCTTTGCGTCACCGATGATGGCGTGGTTGCAGGTGTAGCACTTGTTGATGTCGAGTGCATCGACGGTCGATTGGATGACGATCTTGCTCTGGGGGTTGGGGATGGCGTGGCGGAAGGCTCCTTGGGGGCGTGGCGTGGACAGGCTGTTGCCTATGGCGAAGACTAGGTCGGACCCGATCAGGAAGTGATCGACCGCTGGTCCTCTCACCCCAACCGAGAGTGGGTGGTCCTCAGGGAATGCGCTCTTCGCATGTAGTGTTGTCAGGACGGGTGCTTGGACGAGCTCTGCGAACTCGAGGAGCTCGCTACAGGCATCGGCGTAGAAGATGCCCTGCCCCGCATAGATGAGGGGCTTCTTCGCGGAGAGTATCCCTCTCACCGCGACCTCGACGTCCCGATGATCCCCGGCGTACTTCCAGCCCTTGACAGGCACATATGAGTGTTGAGTCTCATCGTAGTCCGATACCCCGCGTGGCAACTGTATAAGGACGGGTCCTGGTCTGCCGGTTCTCAGGTAAGTGAAGGCGCGTCTCATGAACTCGGGGACGCGGTTTCCCTGGTTGATGTACCCGTTCCACTTGGTGACAGAGTCGAAGGCCTTGCTGATGTCGTAGTAGTTTTGACCGGCGATGGACGGATCTACCCCCTCGGTGAGGACTAGTATGGGGGCTGAGTCCTCGTAGGCGTGGGCTATGGCACCGTAGGCGTACTGAATACCCGCCGCGTTCAGACCTCCCATGACGGTGCAGACTCCAAACTGCTTGCCGTCGGAGCATCGCGAGTAGCCGTCGGCAACCGAAACCGCGTACCTCTCGTCCCTCGCCATTATCAGAGGAAGTCCTTCCTCGCCGCAGGCGTTGTTGATGGCTGTTGATGGAAAGGTTGAGGCCCAGGGCACGCCCTCTGCCTTCAGGATCTTCACAAGACAGTTTGCGGCTTTCACTTCTATCCCTTCGTTCTACTTCTCAAGTACTTCATCACTAGATCTTAAAAAAGATGCAGAGCCCGCTTGGTAATTGTTTCGGAGTGTACCATCACTCTTAATTTCTAGCTAGGTTGCTGATGCGATCAGGGATTGTTCTCATGGCGCAGAAAGAGCTCAGGTGTGCGTATGGGGTTCCGATAGAGTCTGGAATGGCGAGGTACAAGGTTGAGGCTAGGGGGCGAGTTTACTATTTCTGCAGTAATGATTGTATGCGCAGTTTTGAAAGCCCTAAGATCGCGTATTTCTCAATGGAAGTTGGTATTAGGAATGAGATTCCAACCTACAGCGGCGGGCTAGGAGTCCTGGCGGGAGACATCATACGGTCGAGCGCCGATTTGAGGATTCCACTGATCGCCGTGACGCTTGTGAGCCGGAGGGGATACGTGAGGCAAAAGGTGACTGAAGAGGGTGAGCAGCTAGAGTATCCCGAAGAATGGGATCCCTCGAAGCTTCTGGAGCCACTGCCGAGCACCGTGAAAGTAACCATCGGAGATAGTGATGTTCGAGTCCGAGCCTGGCTCTACGAGCATCTTAGTCCAGTTTGTGGAGTCGCCCAGGTACTCTTCCTTGACACGGATGTCGATGGAAACGCTCCGGAAGATAGGGAGATCACCCACTATCTCTACGGCGGTGACGACAGATATAGGCTGAAGCAGGAGATCGTTCTCGGAATCGGCGGGGTCAGGATGCTTAAGGCACTGGGCTTCGATGTCAGAAAGTATCATATGAATGAGGGTCATTCGAGTCTTCTCACCCTCGAGTTGCTGAGAGAGAATGGCATGGACTCCGACAAGGTGAGCAGCCAGTGCGTCTTCACAACGCACACGCCCGTTGAAGCGGCGTTCGACAAATTCTCTTACGACATTGTCGAGGATCTGCTAGGACGCGAATTTCCTTTGGAGGTTCTGAAAAGGTATGGGGGGCAGGACATGCTGAACATGACAAGCTTGGCTTTGAATCTTAGCAAGTACGTGAATGGGGTGACCAGGGCTCACGCAAAGTACTCGAGCGCACTCTTTCGTGGACACCAGATTTGGCCGATAACCAATGGCGTTCACTCCTATACGTGGACCTGCCAGTGGTACAGAGAGCTCTTCGACAAGTACATTCCCGCCTGGGCAAACGAGCCTGAGTTGCTTGTTAGGGCCATAGAGATACCTGCCGAGGAGGTGTGGGACGCTCACGTGAAGGCAAAGATGACCCTACTGGACTTCGTTAAGAGAACAAGGGGTGTGGATCTGGATCCTAATGCGCTGACTTTAGGGTTTGCCAGGAGAGCCACGGAGTACAAGAGGGCTACGCTGATCTTCTCGGACTTGGAGCGGCTGAGAGAGGTGAACAGGAGTGGGAGGATACAGCTGGTCTTCGCTGGAAAGGCACATCCACGAGACGAGTCTGGCAAGAGAATCATCCGGGAGATTCACGGCTATAAGGCTCAGCTGAAGGATGAGGTAGAGATCGCCTATCTCGAGAACTATGACCTGAGTATCGCGGCTATGTTCACCTCGGGGGTTGACGTCTGGCTGAACACGCCTGTTCCCCCGTTTGAG
>Ga0315280_10001113_pt1 | contig 47458 bp, 53 predicted proteins | sample YL17G06_40_MG_FD_203697 | JGI IMG/M metagenome (GOLD analysis project Ga0315280, IMG submission 203697) | Sediment microbial communities from Yellowstone Lake, YNP, Wyoming, USA - YL17G06_40 | ecosystem: Environmental > Aquatic > Freshwater > Lake > Sediment | place: USA: Wyoming | collected... | reverse complement strand
TTACGCCGGCGAGGAGGATGTCGCAGGTTTCTGGTTCTTTGCCTTCAGCGCGGAGGCTGGCGACGTGTTTGGTGATGGCGCTGTTGACTCCCCAGTCTCGGAACAGGTTTATCATGAGGCTGGGAGCTATAGACAACGTGTACAAGCCGTAATTGTCTTTTCCCAAGAACCTCGTCAAGAACACGGTTCCGACGGCCATGATTATGGTGGACGTGGCCACGCCTATGAGCAGCTGGAAGCTTCCAGTGACCGAGGTCTTGCCTATCTCCTGCGCTTTTTCCACGGCTTTCCATCCTTTCAGGGTCTGTCCAAAAGTGGCCAGAACCTATTTAACTGTCTTATGGTTTGGTTGTTGAGTTGTGAGCCTTCTGCTTGTGTGCTCACAGCCTACCCCCTCGGTCTAGTATATGATCCAAATATGATCTGGAAAACAGAACCAGTACCGTAGCCCACTGAAAATCTAATTCAGGAACAGGCATGCGCGCTAGTCGGGGTATACGTCTTCAGTCCAAGCTTGAAACCCTCTGAGAGCACTGTAGGGTAGCGCGCGCTAGCCGCCTTTTCAGGTGTGTTGGCTGAACAGCTGCCAATAGGATGGATTATGTTTCGCATTCCTCTGGTTCTTCAGGTATCATGGCCGTTATTGTGATGAAGTCGTCTTCGGAAGTCGTTTTGGCTGGGGTTTGTTGGGTTTGCTGCTGTTTGTGAGAGCCTGTCCAGAGCATGGTCCATCCGATTATCCAAAGGAACACTGCGATTGGCAGGAATAGTAGCGTGATTACACGTTTGCGCATGTTTTTTCACGTGTGAAGTTTTGGCGTCGAAGGGTTGAGTGGTGTTGTGTGTGTGTCGTTAAGACTTTTGTGAAGCTGGAATAAGTATTCGCGATGCGTCTTGTTTGATTCTGATTTGATATTCTCTTGCGATGGCTGTTGTGGCGAAAGCTAAGGTCAATGTGGTCAAGCTTAGAACGATTGGGGTTAGGCGTATTCCCCATGGTGTGTAGTTTAGGAGTAAGCCGACTATTGGGACAAGTGCTAGGCTCATTCCTATGCTTAGGGCGACGCGTTCTATGCTGTCGAATTCTTTTTCGGGAAATAATGCTTTTATGAAGGCGTAGCCTGGTAGCCACAGGACGAATATTGTGCCTAGAACGTATCTTAGGTATACTAGTGGGAAATCGTTTTCGGGCACGACGAAGACAACCAGCATGGTTGTCAACGTTAGTGTCATGGTTATCCAGTACCAGACGGCGTGGTTTGAACGTAGGTAGCTGCTGAGCTTTTCTGGGGTTGGCGTTTGGGGCGGTTTGAGATGGATTTTTTCTTCTTGCTGCAGTTGCATTATTCGATTTAGTATTTCCTGTTTGGGTTTTGATGACAGTGCTTGCACTTGGTCGATTAGTTGTTGAACAGTTTCTGGTTTTGCTGTTTCAACAGTGTGAATTATTTGTTGGTCCAGTTCGTCTTCGGCGGGTTTTTTGGGCAACTGTGTTGGCTCCTTGGCTATCGGCTTGTTACTTCTGTGAAGGTTTTTAGGGTTTACGCTTCTATGCTAATGTTGTTTCGTTGTTGTAAGAAAGAGCGTTTCCAGTAGAGGTGCGTATAGCTGCAGAATCTTCGTCTGCATAGAATCCAGACGTGCCTTCATGTTTGCTGCTGTATAAAATGTGGGTTGTAAGCGTGCTGGTCTTCGTGTTTCTTTGCGTTTCATGGGCTGATTATGATGGTAGCTATTCTTATCGCCACTGTTATGAGGAAGAGTGTTGAGACAATTATTGCTACGTTTCGTAGTCTTCTCTTGTTGATTAGTATGTTTGTTTTTCCGTAGTATGGTGAAATTAGTTCCGAGGTTATGAGTAGGATTATGGCTGTTACTGCCAGCCATAGGCTTATGTCCCAAAAAGATAGGGGGAACTGCATTTTTACACCTTTCTTCGTCTTCTTCGAACCAACGTAATTAAGCCCGAGAAAAGGAGCGCTAAGCCTATAAGAAAATAGTAAATTAGTCTCATACCTATTCCTAGACTGATAGTCTCGCCTGTTCTGGAGCCGAAGAAAATAAGGATGAGATCTTTACTCTTAGTAGTTATATCATACCATGTTAACCAGCCGACCCAAACAAGAATTGTCGATCCCAAAGCGATCAGGAACAAGCCAGCCACTTTGGAGAGACGGCTAGGGTGTAGTTCAATAACCTCGGCAGCCGTTGTTTCCAGAACTCGGTATGTGGCTTCGATGATTTTGCCATCTTCGGATGTTTGAAGTGTTTCCATTACTATGGGTTTTCCTGTGGCTTTTGTTAAGGCGCAGGCGATGGCGCTGCAGAGTGGGCAGCCAATTGAGCCGCATATGTGTGTGAGGCTTCTTGCTTCTTTGCATACACCGTCATAGATTGAGTTGGTTATTTTTACTTGGATTGTATCATTTTTTAATTGGATTGTAGAGACTGAATCGGCTACCTTTTGGGCGAGTTTGGCGGGCTTTATTTGTATTTCTAGGTTTTCTGCGATTTCTAGGTCTTCGATGAAGAGTTTTGGGAGGTTTTGTTGTAGGTATTCTAGGTCTACTTTGGTGAAGGTTGTTCCTAATGTTTTTTCGAATAGTTTTGAAAGAGATAGGCCTAGTGGGGTGATGAGGGCAGCTTCTGGGTTTTTTAGGAAAGTTTTGTCTTCTTGTTGTTGTATTTCTTCTGGTGTTGGAAGCCTTGTGTTTTTGTTTTTGGGTATATATACTTTGCTTGTTTCTGGGTCCTTTAGGTATTTTGGCGGTAAGTATACTGCTTTGCCTTGGTATCCGAGTTCGGTTAGTATTTGGTTTAGGTTTGATAGTGATGGGATTATTGTGGAGTTTAGTAGGGTTTGTTTTACGTATTTTTCAGAGGCTATGTAAAGTGTTACTGTACCCCAGAAAGTTAGGCCTAAGCCTATGGAGGCTAGGATTGAAGATGTGTAGATTATGGAGAAGGCTAGGGCGATTAAGCCTAATGCTAGCAGAAACAGGCTGACTAGTTTTGTTGGAGTGATTTTAAGGAGAACTGCTCGTGTCTTATATGAGGCTTGAACAGTTCTTATTTTTTTGTTTTTTGACATTTTTGTTTATGCCTTCCTTTAGTGTATATTTTGTTTAGAAGAACTTTGTTGTTGGATTTTGTTTCTGATGGGATAAAAAAAGTTGGGAAATAGACGTGTGCTTTGTTGCTATTGCACTGCGTACTCAAAGTATAATGCCCAGTTGTTGCCTGGAAATTCGAACGATATCCCGCAGTCACCCCAGGCGGTCTCTTCTCGGCAAGGAGTCTCGACGACGGCGTGTGCAGCGATGTATAGAGTGTCACCGCTTTCTGCGTCAAGATCTGACAACGGGATGGTATATTGGTAATTGTTGAAGCCTCTCGGGTCTTCATGTTTGTAAGGAAATTGGCCTACCTTAGGGTTGCCTGATTTGGTCTGTGGAATTCCTGTCAGGGATGTGGCGACTGCTAGGTGCGTCTCGGTCATGACCCAAGGGTTCCATGTGACGTATGCGATGTAAAGGTTGTCCACGTCGTTAGAAACCGTGACTGTGCCAACTTGCGTGGGGTTCCATTTCGGAGTGCCGTGATGAGGACTGCCTGCCAATAGTCCTTTTTCAAGCGGATCAGCGTTGATTGGCGCAACTGCCACGCTCACGGCAAGGAGAGTCATAGCAGTCAGTAGTATTAACCATGTTTTTTTCATCCTTTTCCCTTCTCTTTGTTACCCACTTCTAAAACCAATTAATAATGATTACTCTACATATGGATATATGTCCATGAACACGTCCGTGCATGTACACGCGCGAATAGAATTGCGCACGCACCCAAGCACAAACAGCTTATCCATACAATTTATTCTTGTGATTTGATTGATTTTATTAATTGGACTATTTGTTTTCCTAGTGATCTGGCTCCTTCCATCGCACGTTTATCTTGTCTAACTTCTCCTTTCTTTGTTCCGTAGCCTGAAATTCCGAGTCCCGTTGCTAGCATGTCGTGGCCGAGGAAGAAGTTGTTGATAATTGATAGGGCGTTTACGCTTCCTCTGCTTCCAGCAGCTGCGATGGCGCCGCCGACTTTGTTCTTTAGCTTGTGGTATGGATATCTTAAAGCGTATGTGCGGTCCATGAACGTTTTTGCTTGGCCGCTGACCGACCAGAAGTAGACTGGACTGCCTAGGATTATTCCGTCGGCGGCAAGTATCTTCTCGTAAACTTTTTGCATGTCATCCTTGATTCTGCATTCTCCGGATTGGTGGCAGGTTTCGCAGCCGTCACACGCGGCTATGTTCATGTCAGAAATCCTTAGCAATTCTACTTCTGCTCCGCTTTCCTTTGCTCCGGCCAATGCTTCACGTACGAGAATTTCAGTGTTTCCTGCCTTTCTTGGACTGCAAACGATGCCGAGAACCTTCAAAGTTTGAGCCTCTTATCCGGGAGTAGTGCCTTTTCAGTGTTACTTCTGTTTTTTCTCAGGGTTAACTTTTCTAACTAAACATGCAACACTTAGGCTGAGAATAATGAGTGATGCGAGGATCATTGTTGTTGGGAATTCTGGAACTATAATTATCTCGTGGGTTGTGAGGGTGTATGTGAAGTAGAGGTAGGTGTGTGTACTGTTGGATAGTGGTAATTCTTTTTCCATTATGGGTGGTGAGCCATCAATGAGAATTGTGTAGTTGTCACCGAGTAAAGCATGTGGGATAACGATTCTGCAGAAGCCTGCTGTGCCTTCTGGGCCTGTAACGTTAAAGCTTATTGCGTTTTGATAGGTTATTCCGAAGTCGAAGTTTGTGATTGTAGAGTTGCAGATGGTTGTAACGATGTAGGTCTCTCCTTCCCACTGGATTTTGAATTGGTTGTACATGCCCATTAGAGGATGGTTGTCTTGGTTGTTTCCGTCTATCAGGTAGGGTGTGTCTCCTATGCCATCTTGACCTGCGTCGGTGCCATTGTAGTCACTCCAGTAGTTACCCTCATACGTGTCGTTCCAAGCGTTATAGAATGATGGGATAAAACCAGTTTGGTTCTCGTTGTTGATGAAGTTGTTGTGAAAGATGAAGTTGCCTTCGCCGCTCAGAACTATCCCGTTCCCACAGTCTCTTACCGTGTTGAGAATAATCGTGTTTTCACTGGAACCCCCGCAGAGGACGATTCCACGCCACGCAACATCATGTATGACGTTGTCAGAAATTATGCTGTTGTTAGAATAGTACAACCATATTCCCCTTTGGCTGGCAGTGATATCGTTATGAGATATTATGCTTGCGTTGCTTTGCTCAACGTAAATCCCGATAGTCACATTCAGAATTTTGAAACCAGTTATGGTAACGTTTACAGAAGTTGCCCCGATGCCATAATACCCGCCCATTCCGTTGAGAACAGTGGTTTCTCTGTTTTCCCCTGTCAATGTTAGGTTTTTGTCTATGTAGAGATTCTCGTAGTATGTTCCTGCCGATACATTAACGACGTCTCCAGGGATTGCGTGGTTTATGGCTTCTTGTATGGTCGAGTAGTCTTGGGGAACCTTTATTGTGGTTGGGCTTGCTTTTGCGTCAAGTTGTAGTGTAGCTAACGCTAATAGGAATAATACAGAGAAGAGTAGTGGCAAAACACTTTTCCTAATCATATTAAAATCCTCTTGTGTACAAAGCGCATATTTGTTGCTTAATGGTATTTAAGTTATTCTTGTGCGCGTACTATTACGTTAGTGATAGGTTTAGCATAAGCAGGCGTCATCTAACCTTAGCTGTGAATTTTGTTTCTATTTGCCATTTTGGTAGATACTTGTTGAGGAAGATTTTCCATTTTCCGTAGAAAAATAAGTCTAGGTTTACGTCTCCTGCGGGTCTGTCACCGCAACCAACATCGAGAACCTTCAAATAATACCCTCAACCTTGATCAGTCCATGTAGGTAGTTGCCAGAAATTATTTAGGTTCTGATAACATAAAAGGGTACTTAGGATCGTTCCTATGGGGAGAAGAAAAGTGTTGTATACCGCCTGTGTTTCGGTCCTTGAGAAGGTTAAAGGAAAGATGAATCTTTACTATGTTATGAGAAATCATGGAAACGATGTAGTCGTACCGGACCAGGTGGATCTCGACCAATACCGAAATGGAGTAATGACTTGGAAAGGCTTTAGAATCAATTATCTAGCGAAACTTATGAGACCAGAAGCTGACGAGTGGATGAGACGTGTTTCTGTTGAAGCGGTTAACGAGGACGTTGTCTTGGTTAGCGATGAGGAAGATGTTGAAAATTGCTACCGCATCCTGTTAGCGGAAATGATGATAAATATGTTTAGTGGACAGATGAACCTACATTATATGGGAGAGCTAAAGTGATCTTGAAGTTCGAGTTAGAATCATTTTCCTATGGGACATGCGTGTACACATTTGGAGTTGCAGGGACCGTAGGTCCACTTAAGATTTACGGGGTTCATGATTAAATCATAGCATCGACATTTTTCCAGGATCCATTTGTGGCGTTTACTCACTTTTTTGAAGACCCCGTATTTGCATGCTTTTATGCATTCCATGCAATCGCCACAAACATCTATTTTTAATGGGGTGCCGTAATCTAATGGCGCGTCAGTCAAAATGCAAGTTAGAATATTGAGGGGGCCAAGCTTTGGGTGGACGACGAAACCTCCTTTTCCAAAAACACCTAATCCCGCTAAGTAGGCGGCCATTTTGAATGATAAGACGCCTGACCACCCATGCATTTCTGTAATGACTTCAAATTCTCTTTCCGTTAGAAAATTTTTTACTGCCTCGACGGATCGCCTAGCCTCCGTTCGACGTTGCTTAACCTCATCTTTTAATTTGATATAGGTTAAGCTGAAGTTAGGTCCCCATTTATAGACATAGTCTCTGTCTTCGTTCAGCTTTCTGCCGCAAGCTAATACTATCACGCTTCTTGCATTGAGCATTAAATCGGAAGGCTTATGACCCTTCGGGGCGTCTCTCTCCAGTTTTTCTGCAGACGCAAAACCAACCAATTCTGCCCCAGTGCTTAAACCCAAGTTTCTAATTTCGTCGGTTAATTTGTAAGTTCTATATTTCATTTCCATGAAGGCACCTACTGGCAATTTACACATTACGATATATGCTTGCTTAGTTTGAAAAGTTCTTTCCTAGTCTTGCATGTTGACAGATAACTATTGCTGTGGCACGTTTTTCGTTTGTAGATAACTATTGCGACCGTAAGTGCGAGGAGTATGAGGAGTACTGGTATCCATGTTGAAAACTCTGGTATAACGTGTTCACCGATTATTTGAACCTTTCGCGTGCTTGGTAGTTGATATGTGAAGTATAGAGATATGTGTGTGGCGTTGTCTTTTCGGGTTAAGCTTGTTGGCAAGGTTCCGTTTATGAGCACCGTAAAATCGCCCCAAACTAGAGTGTTTGGAATGGTAACGTTGCAGAAGCCGATGGTGGCTGAAGGGCCAGAAACGCTGAAACTTATTTTTCTGTTTGGCTGATCGAAGGTAAAGTTCAAAACGGTTGAATTCGTTTTCGTCTCAACGCGATACATTGTCTCATTCCACTCTGCTTTATGAAGATACGTTGATGGATGCCCCACTGCTATGATAGAAGCTGGATGCAGGTGTGTTTCTCCAATCAGTCCCAGAGCCTCTCTCATTGCCTCTTCGTCGATGTCTGCTTTACCCCAATCAGCTATCAATCCCCAAGCCGCGCTTTCCAAGTAAACGTTTTGTGTTATCAATCCGACTTCGACATAGGTTGTGTCCACGGTTAAGATGTGGCTGTCATCCCACGCTATTGCGACTATGAGGGGAGCTGAAGAGGCCCAAGTGTTTCCACTGGCTACCGCGATGCTCTGCCGGCTATCTTCAGTTGCGATAATGGTTAAGGTGTGTTGTTCGGGAAGATACTGGTATACTCCAGAGGAGTTGGCTGCGTAAATTCTCATAGGGTAATATGAGTCGGCGGAAGGAACGGTTCTATGCCGTATGGGAGGGCTTGAGGCAGTGTCTTCATAGTAGGAGTATCCGTAGCTTGCCCAAAGCACCTGCGAAAGTTCTTGTTTGGTTACGGGGTTCTCACTCCATTCATGTGAGGAAAAAACTGAGTCTAAGGCGTCCTCGAGTGATATGGTGCTGTCTTGGATTTCGGGTAGTTCTGGCGAGGATGGTCGATATGTTGGAACGAGGTTTTGGTAGTCGGTGTATGGAGGTAGAGGATATCCCAGCGGCATCTTGTATAATGCTTCCTCGTTGTTAGGCAGTCCTAACCCTTCATGGATATAGGTTCTGTCTAGCCATGTGCCGCCTTGACAGACTGTTCCAAGGTTTAGGGCGTTTGCCATTAGGTAAATGTTCTGGATTGGGCATCCTGATTCGGCGTTTCCCCAATGCACATCCGAGCAAATATTTGTGTCGAAGGCTATGTATAGTTGTATTGGAGCCTCATAACCTCCACCAAGCCCTCTATAGTCTCCTTCTTTCCAGAGAGTGAGGCTTTGGTTTTCTGGGACAAACTTGTAAGCGGCTGTCTCGTTGCAGGCGTAGATTATAATGGGATAACCGGACAAGCTTGGAACAGTTCTTCCTCGCCAAGAATAGCCGTAAGCTGCCCAAAGGACTTTAGAAAGTAATTCCGAAGGAACCGTAGCGCTTAGATTATAGTAGTTGCCATAATGGATCGATGTTCTGCGGCTGATTACCATCTCAAGCGGCATATCAGTTGAAGTTCCATAGTCATTTTCTCCTTTGACGCCTCCTATTAAATTGGGAATAAATGACATAAATAAAACGCATACCAGAAGAATCCATTTTTTGCTCATATTTTCTTCCTCGCTAGCTCAGAGAAGTAAGGCAGCTACAGGGTCTGATATTCCGTTTCTTTCTAATTTCTTGATCTCATCTTTTGTGAAGACTTTTGATTTGTATGAGATTCCTAAACTTTTTGCTTGGAGAAACATGTTCTCTAACATGTATCCCACTTCCCAGAGGGATCGATTGCTTTTCTCATTACGGCTCAAGATGATTGCGATGTCAGCTCCATCTAAGTGATCGGAGATGTTTACGTTTCTGAGAGGTTTTATATCATGGGTTGGATATCCGATTTTCCAAGATAGGTAGTGCGCATATCGTGCGTAGCGTGCGTGTCCGCCCAAAAATCTTGTTGTCCAATTTATGTATCGAAACAATTTTTTTTCTTTAACGAGATAGACGCTTGTGTAGTTCTGGCCGCCACCCATTGTAGGGATGGTGAGGCCCCATGGATGAGATTTAATGTAGTGCGGTGTTCTGCCCTTTGCGGCCCAGAGCATTTGGGAAACATCTGTTTCATCGGCTTTTTTGCCATCATTTTTGGAAAGGGTTAATCGCTCCATTTCTGGTAGGCATTCAAGCTCGCCATCTCGCTTAGGTTCACTAAGCTTCCTGCTCTTTTTAAATGGCTTTTCTGGACCAGGAGGCTTGGTTGAAAATTTTCCAGTCTCATAAGAGTCTGCCTTTTCTAAAATCAGGTGTCTAGCTGTTGCAGTTTTGTCCCCATATTCTGTTCCGTTTATTCCTAGGTTGCGAATGCATGTGCCGACACCCAACGCTGTGCATGCTAGATATACAGCTTCCTGTTGCATGCCGCTTTCAATGTGAAGTAAACGCGTCTTAAAGGGGTCATTTGTTTTCTCAAAGCCTAGAAACAAGTATTCGCCTTCAAACCAGAGTAAAAGTTTCCCATTGGAAAATTGTGGAGTTTTCTTGCAACACCGTAGCACACGCTCTATGATTCTTTGAGGCGGATGCCTATCTTTGATAAAGATTCCCCAGTGATTTTGTTTGGGGTTGCCGTCAAAGTCGCTTGAACACCTTGAATTAAGCACTTTCTCGATGGAAACGATTTCCTTCATGGTAGAGCTTCCGTCGACACAGATTCATGTATGTGTGCTCTTCTTAACGTACCAATTGACAAGCTCAGTTAGGCCTTCTTTTATGGAGAACTTGGGATTGTAGCCCAAAATTTTCTTGGCTTTGTTTATGTCGGCGTAGCCGTGTCGGATGTCGGTGGGTCGAGGATCAGCATGTACATTTTTCAGGTTTTTTCTGTTCATTTTGTCTTTGAGAATCTCTGCTATCTGATTTATGCTTATGTTTTTACCTGTGCCTATGTTGAAAACTTCTCCGGCAGCGTTTTTGCTCTTTAGTGCGAGCATGTTTGCTTCTATGACGTCTTGGATGTAGACGAAGTCTCTTGTTTGTTCTCCGTCTCCGTAGATTATGGGGGGCATGTTTTTTAGGAGTCTGTTTGTGAAGATGGTTATTGCTCCGCCGTAGGCGCTTTGGATGTCGAAGCGTTGTCTTGGACCGTATACGTTGAAGTAGCGTAGGGAGACTGTTTCGAGGCCGTACAGTTTGTGGAAGAGTTTGACGTAGTTTTCTGCGGCAAGTTTGGAAACTCCGTATGGCGAGGTTGGGTTTGGAGTCATGTCTTCTCTTTTTAGTGGTGATGGTGTGTCTCCGTAGACTGCGGCGGAAGAGGCGTATATGAAACGCTTCACACCAAGACCAGAGGAGACTTTTAGGAGATTCAGTGTTCCTGCGACATTTATGTCGTTTGTGAGGATAGGATTTTGCACAGAAAGGGTTACGCTTGCCAATGCGGCTTCGTGGAAAACAGCATCCACATCTTTCATTGTTTCCTTAACTAGATTGAAGTCTCGAATGTCCCCTTTTATGAAGTGAAATTCTTCTCTGCTTCGATGATGGGCAATATTCTCTAGAACCCCCCTGTCGAGGTTATCAATGACAGTGACTTCGAAACCTTCGGCGAGAAGCCTGTCTACGAGGTGGCTACCGATAAAACCGGCTCCACCGGTTAAAAGGATTCTTGAATACTCGCGAGCCATACCAACAACTCTCATGTACACGCTTAGACAGCCTTTATCTGACTCTTTTCTAAAAAGGATTTTTCCATTGTAGAAAACGATTAGCGGCGCAGAGATTGCAACCGTTAGACTGCTTCGACTTTTTCAATTTAGGCGCGCGCTAGTTTGGGTAACGTTTATGACTACACGTCTTCTGCGTCCGTAGTAGATTCTAAGGGAGCACACGGTTGAACCTAAAGCTACAGCTACTATAGTTAAGTCTAGCATGTTGACTCGCTCATCGTTATTAATATCGTCGGGCACGCCGGGTTGTGGTGTCATGTTAGAATTCAAGGCTACCGTCACTTGATGAGTGCTGTGTGTGTAAGTAAAAGATATTACCCACGAATCGTCAGTTGAAGTGGTTGAATATTCCACAGGTTTTTCGTCCAGATATACTTTCAGATCTGTGATGTTTGCAGCAAGAGTCCTTGCGATTGTAACTTCTGCGAACCCTGTTGTACCTGACGGACCTGTCACCGTGAAGCTCAGCTCTAGGTTTGTTGAATTAAATGTTAGGGCAGAAATTGTGGAGTTGGATACAACGGAGAAGACGTATTTTGTTTGCTTCGTTGTCGTGTTCCAGTTTCCATGAAGAGGTTCAGGGTTACAGTATTTTCTTATGATGACGGCGTCTATAGCGGTTTTGCTACAATTGAAGCCTGAGGGTTTATAGATGTTGAAGAGAAAATGAGAAAACGGTGTGGAAGAAACGACAGGACCCAAGATTAGTTTTTCATCTAGGTAGATGCAAGTATTGTTGTTTTGGTCTTTCTGAATTCCAAAGTCATGAGTGCTAGGTGAAGGCACATGATTCCATCTAGTCGGATAGAGTGTTGAGTCTATTTTAACAGGATAATCCGCTGTGGCTTGGCTTTCCCTCCAATAATCTCCGTAACCTGCACACATTATTGGGGGCCAGTTGTCATTCAAGAGACACGCCAAAAATTCAACCGCCCCGTCCTTAACGTTTTCGTAATATACGTTTCTGCATTCGATCGCAAACCCGTTTTGCAGTGGAGCGTACCCTATTGCCTCAAAATCCCCCCAGACATTCACGTCAGCAACGGTTAAATGGCTACCTTCAATGGAATACTTGACAGAACCGAGCGCGCGCCACTTGAGAATGTCTAGGTAGCTTCCTTCGAAGTGATCAAAAAACAAGAATGTTTTGTCACCATTACTTGTAGTTGTTGTGTCAGCTCTACCATAGTAGATATAGATAGTGGCATTGTTTGGGTTTGCCGGGATGTTTGGTACTTTAACCCAGAAAACGGCGTAGTCGCCACCGACCTTTTTTTCCATACAGTAATCGAGAAGCGTGGTTCCATCAAGATCGGTGAACCTTATGTCTCCAAAGTCAGCCCTAGCGGTCAATTTGCCCAGCGGAGACACAGTGACCAAGTTTCTTTCCTGTGCAAAATGATAAAGGTAAAGATGCCCAAAACCGGCGTACCATATGTCCTTCCTTTCTTTAATATAATCTAGGTGCGGAAAAAGGCCAGTCAGGTTCACATTCCAAGGATGAAACATAAGGTGGTAGATGCCACCACCATTGTAGACTTGATCGAACTTAGAGTTGCGCTCCTCTGTAGTCAGATTTTGATCTGCCCAAATACTGAAACCTATCCGCTGGTAGAGCTGATTCGTCGGGTCCCAACTTGCAAAGATGTTCGACCACCACCACGCTCGGTCGCATAAATACATGTACTTTCCCAACTTACTTCGGCAAGTTTCGTCGCTTTCACCTGAGGGCTCTATCCAAGCCCAAACATATTCCGTCAAGCCCTTTCTGTTCAAAGGAGGCAAAGTGAGCTTTCCTATGATCTGTTGCTTGGATGCGCCTATTTGAAGATCATAGTCTAGATAAGGGACCGTATTAGGGTGGTCATATGAGTGGGAAGCAGGTTCTATGTAGCCCTCGTCGAGTTCACGTTGAATGTCATCCCAAGGAGCCGAGCTAGTTACTATTGCCACGGTCAACCAAATATTTCTAGTTCTAAATGCTTCGCAAGCGTTTTTGAAATAATCGTTGTTGCCCTGCGACCAGTCGTCTGCTGTTGAGACGACAACGGCTTTCCTGTTATCGTAGTATTCTGCGGTTTTGACAAATTCAGCTTCGATGGGTTTATCATAATTATCGGTAAAGTTTAGGTAAATCTTGTTGCTCAGATCTGAAAAGGCGATGCTAACGTAACCCTTATTATTTGAGTGGTCAAACCTAACCGCGTTTATACCATTAAAGAAGTCATTTTCAGTCTTTTCTGGTAACTGGGTCCAATTTTGTTCTGGTAGAAATCTGTAGTAGACTTTTAGAGAGGTGGCCTCTTTAGGGATGTTGAAAACATATGTTAACGGATACGTAAGACCATAATTTTCATGAATCGATGAGTTAACACTTATTTCCCATTGACTTAAATCTTCACCGGGTAACTCACCAAGATATGCGTGCCCTTCGGGAGGAGCTTTCGCATTGTCATTGTAGTCAGTTCCCAAACCTTGATGAGCAACAATTTTTGTTTGATAGTTCACTTGAGCACCTGACGTTGACCCTTCGATGATATGCTGCTTTCTGTAACTCCAACCTGAAAGCCAACCTACTCCCGATTCACTGGAAGCCTTTGCTGGTTCTATGTTCGCTCCGCTCTCACTGACGTTCAGCAGAAAAGTGAAGTTGCCTAAAAGTATGATTAAGATAAATGTTAAAGGAATCGCAGAATGTGACTTACTTAAATTCATTCTATTCTAACTCCAATTCTTTACATCTGTTGTTCTACTAATAAATATCTATGGAAGACTCGTCTATAGTTAATTGGCGCATTATGCTAGTTTGGCACGAGTGCTACCCAGAAAACTGGTTGATCAAGGAATATTTTTCAGGCTTCTAAAAATCCGCGCGCGATAACTGTAACTTCAAAATCTTCGCTGAGAAGTCGGTTCACGAGGTGGCTGCCAATGAAACCAGCTCCACCAGTCACAAGAATCTTCGAACACCTATGGAGCATCTATGTATTCCCACCTCATTTAGACAAATTCCAAGCGCGCGCAATTCTAATATCTTATGCACTTCTTACAAGGAAAATCGACATCTTTACCATCAAGTTTACCTAACAAATATTTTCTTACATCTCTGTATTTTCTATTATTCCATATTTTTATTATCGATTCTTTGCTAGTATCACCCATAGCATATTTGTTATAATCCACACAACACAAAGAAATGGTTCCATCCCAATTAACTGTGAGTGTTTTCCAAGGGTCCAGACAAAAATGTCTTCCAGAATACCCGAGTCCATCTAATCTATTGAAATTTATTTCTTTTTCCTTTAGTATTATCTCATAAAGTTCGTTTATTCTCTCTTTATGCCAAGTACACATATCGATTTTTTCATCCTGAGCCCATTCTTTGACCATCTCAATCGTTTTATTGGTATCGTCTAAATAAAATCTTAAGTTTAATGAGGCTGTGTATATATCGCTATCAGCTCCCAATTTTCTAGCAAATCGTTGCATTTCTTCTATCTCATGTTGATTTTTCTTAGTAATGACAAATGCAAGCGAAATATTTGGTTCGTCTTTTTTCATTTTCTTCCTCAAATTAACCAAAGTTTTTATTTTCTCGGTAGTCTCTTTGAAGTTTTTACCAGGTTGATAAGCTTCATAAGTTTCTTGGGACACTCCGTGTAGTGATATAGTCAAGAAAGACAGACCGGAAATCAATAATTTTTTAAATTCTTTTTCAGTTTCAAAAAAATGTAAATTAGTTGAAGCCGAGGTTATGATTTTTTTGTCTTTTGCATATTTTATCATGTCAAAAATACCTGGATTTAAAAAAGGCTCTCCCCAATCAGCAAAAGTAATCTGAATTAAATAATCCTTTGCCTCATCTATGATTTCTTGAAATTTTTTGACTTCTAAAAAACCTTTTTCTGGACCTTTCATTCGTAAACCAACAGGGCATAATCTACAATTACTATTACAATATCCAGAAGGTTGGAAATCAATTGTATATGGGAAAGAGGAAGTGGTAATTTTTCTCTTCTTTAAATCGTTTTTCCATTTTAGATAGTTTATTATCTTTTTTAATGTCAAGTATTTCATGTATTTTCTAATCTGTATAGCGCGCGCGCTAACTTGTTTTGTTCTCCTTAACATTTTCTTCATAACGTGTCACCTCAGAGGATTTTCCCCAAAAACCGCGAGTGCGCGCGCGCTATGAGCAATATTGTTAAGACGTCCGGTGTCAAGGTTATTAATAACTGTGACTTCGAAACCTTCGCTGAGAAGTCGATCTACGAGGTGGCTGCCAATGAAACCAGCTCCACCAGTCACAAGGATCCTCGAATACTTGCATATCATGTTTAAGTTATCACCCTAGTTTCAATGTGCGCAGCTTAACTATTTCTCGTATGGATTCCCTTGGGCTCTTTAATTTCTCTAATCCCAAAAGCTTTTTTGCCTTGCTTATATCCACTTTTATCCGATTTTTGTCCTCTTCCGTAAATAGAGGCGTAATACCGCTATCTACGATTTCTATTTTAGGCATTACTTTTCCACTAGTATATTCTATGACGGATTCTTTAACGATTTCGGCTAGCTCGAGAATTGTTATTGGCTCGGGGTAGAATACATTGACGATGTGAGCTAGACTGTTACTGCTTTTCTCTATTTCATTGTAAAGGATTCTGTTTGTGTAAACTTCAAAAGCTCGACATATATCGCTAATGTTTGCATATAGCATGGGCCTATGCATGCTGTGCTTGTAGGGTGTGAGTGCTTCTCCTTTAAGCCCCTTTTCAATAAATATGTTTGCGGCGGTTTTTTCAGGCATTCCTTTTCCAAGAACCGTTCCCATTCTGATTATGCCATAGATTTTATCAGATATTTCATCGTAAAAACGAACAATTGACTCTTGAGCGATTTTCGACAATGCATATAGCCTTGCCCGATCCTCTACTTTGTCAGGTCTAAAGCCGAATTCTTCGTCGATTATTCCCTTTAACTCTCTCTCACCCACGGTATGCCAGGAACCAGCCAGTATCATGCCCTTTACACAAGGATTTTCTTCAATAGCCTTGCAGACGTTTTGAGTTCCAATAATGTTCACTTCATAACCTAGGGATTTGTTTTCGTTTATTAACGGTATTTGCACAATGGCAGTATGTATGACCAGACTTACATCGTTTAGTCCATTTGCTATTTCTTGATAATTTCTAACGTCACAATCAACGTGAGCAACCAATCCTTTTAGATCTTCTGGAATAGGTTTGACATCAAGTATCTTTACTTTAAACTTTCTTGACAGATGCCTCGCTAGTGATTTGCCTACAAATCCTGCTCCGCCAACTATTGCAATTTTGGGCTTCAAGTTTTTCACCTGTATTTGTGTAGAACTATGGCGAGGTTATGTTTATTAAATCGTAATATATAAGGTATACTGTTCAGAAACGTGTCTGCAAGGTTGTGCGAAATATGAATATGCACACGCACATAGCTGTCCTCTCATTTACATTACTTATTATTATTTTAGTCAGTTCAATCTCAGTCTCGATTGCTTCTTACACTCCTACCATAACAATTCCCTCTTCAGGCATGGTAAAAGAAAAGGTCACGGTTAGAAAGCATCTTGTTGTTTATCCTTACACAATAGATGATGCGACCGCTGCTTTCATAGCTTCCCACTTTGACTTGGTGGACTTCGATTTTGGCGCGACAATAGGATTTGAAAAAATCAAAGCTTTGAACCCTGACGTAATAATGGTAGGATACAGAGACATCATGATGATGGACAGTTACCTCGCGGACTGGGCTGAAGTGAACCTTCATGAAGACTGGTTTCTCCACGACGTCAACGGAAACAGGCTGATACTAAAGGATTACGGCTGTTACGCTATGGACGTTGGAAATTCTGGCTGGCGAAGCCACTACGCAAACTTTGTTAAAGCCAAACTGGATGCTTATCCAATAGCGGACGGAATATTTGCTGACGACGTGTGGGAATGGGAGGACTATAGTAACGATGCCTGGACAGTTAACCGCTCACTTGTTCCGCGTGAAATCCAACAGAGATGGCACAACGACATGATTGGGATGATTCAGTATGTCAAGAGCGTTATTGGAAGCAAACTTCTGATACTCAATACTGATGATTGGACAGGAGACTACTTAAAATATGCTGACGGAATGATGCTTGAAGGCTTTGTACATGCTAGCTGGTGGGAACTTGACTATTTCGGATGGGCAGGTTTTAATCCTTTAAGTCACGTTGACATCCTGGCAGACTTAAGTGCTACAGGGAAATATTTTCTTGCGCAGAGCGGCGCAGCAAGTCCAACCGACCCAGATAAAGCTCACAAAATGATGCTGTATTGTCTTGGCTCCTTCATGCTGGGAGTAAACGGTCCAAAAGCCAGTTTTGGCTGGCTCTTCTACCACAATGCCCTCGATGGAAGCGGATGCTACTATCCTGAAATGGACACTGATATCGGTGCTCCTCAAGGAAAGTATTACATTAAAGACGGTTTATACGCACGTGACTTCGAGCATGGTTGGGTTCTTGTAAACTTCTCAACTAATACACTTTCAACAGTTATGGAGGGAACAACCTACATTTTAGAGCCACATTCAGCGGTTATCGTCGAAAAGTGAGTATAACGCGCGTGCGCTTCATGGTTAATTATGCCTAAACTTTTCGACCTTTTCCGCGGCTGATAGCATCGTTTCAAACGTTAACTCACCAGTTTTCACTTTTTGCTGAGCATATTTTAAAACTGGAAAAAGCAGCTCGTTAATATTTCTCCGTATCGACTCTTTACTTTTACCGAAGTTCCATGGATGGAACCAAACATGGAAGGGTACCTTTTTTGCAATGCAGAGATCAATAAATCTCTCTAGAAACTTCGGACTTCGGCTTTGACCAATGAATAAACTAGGGTGAACATCATACAATCGTCCTTTTTTCTCTATACATGTGCAAAGACGATAATCCCTATAGCATTTATACCCATACTTCCCAAGAAGATCTAGATGCGCCACATTATTGCGGGGAAAAACAAAACTTCTTGGAATGATGCCAAACCTTTTCATACCAGCTGAAATCATTTCTAGTTCGTTTTGAACCTCATTTTGAGATAGGTTTATGAACTCCTTATGATAATACCCATGCGCCCCAATATCATGCTTTACCGGAGACTCTAAAAAAGGTCCAAGACGGAGTTACACACCTCGGTTAATTGTCCTCGGATAGCGAAAGTTACTGGTATCTCAAAATCATTGAATAAATCGACAAATAGAGGGAGAGCCCGTTCTTCTATCTCCCCAACAGAATATTCACTGATATATCTATTGACATTAGCATCGTTTTTTCCTTCATTTATCACTCCTAATTCTTTGCTACCCACATCAACATCAATGGATATGATAAGCATGCCGTTTTCAAGTTGTATCGTCGGTTTTTCCAGTCTAAAAGCAACAAAATGATATAGTTGAGAAAAAGAGGAAACGGGCAGTTTAATCTTGCTTTCTATTCTCCCAGAGACATGTAGCTTATCAAAAAACTCTTTGACAGTCGAATGCATGCATGCCCCGTGTCGAGGTTATCAATAACTGTGACTTCGAAACTTTCGCCGAGAAGCCTGTCTACGAGGTGGCTGCCGATGAACCCAGCTCCGCCGGTCACAAGGATCCTCGAATACTTGCATATCATGTTTGAGTCATCACCTTAGTTTCAATGTGCGCAGCTTAACTATTTCTTGTATGGATTCTCTTGGGCTCTTTAATTTTTCTAATCCCAAAAGCTTTTTTGCCTTGTTTACATCGACTTTTATCCGATTTTTGTCGTCTTTTGTAAATAGAAGAGGAACATGGTTATCTACGATTTCTATTTTGGGCTTCACTTTACCACTAGTACATGTTATAATGGATTCTTTGATGATTTCAGCCAGCTCAAGAATTGTTATTGGCTCGGGGTAGTATACGTTTACTATGTGAGCTAGACTGTTACTGCTTTTCTCTATTTCATGGTCAAAGATTTTCTTTGCATAGGCGCGCGGGCGAGTTAAATAATTGGTGTAAAATGGTTTTTATTCTTCTTTTGCCTATTTGTGTCTGATTTGGGCCTCTTTGATAGGCGCATCTTGGCCGTACTGAAGGATAGAAAACCTAGGAAGTTCCAGCGGCTCCTACGGAATGTGGGGTTCTCTCACAACATATTGAGGGGGCACCTAACTCGTTTGGAGCGTCGGGCCTCGTAATGAAGGAGAAGAAGCCTCAGAAAGGCCCTGGAAGGTCGAGGTTCACATACCACATGCCTTCGCGGCTCAAGCGTCAAGCCATCCTAAGCCTTGAAGATTCGTACATCAGCCTGGTAACCCTGTCCTTCAGCCGCCTTAAGCATCTCTATAGATTCGAGAAGATCAAGGGCAGACGTGGGCCTCAAAACTGCCTCCAAATCCCGAAAGGATAATAAATACCATTTTTAACCATTTATTTAATTCCCCCGCGCGCGCTTTGCCCCTTCATTACAGTGTAAATGAAGAAAAGCTACAATCGGTTTCGTATGTATGCTGACATAGAAGCTTCTTTTGTTCTTTTCATCTTCATATGTGATCTGAATCCCCCAACGCAATATACCATTTCGTAAAGTCCTCAACAGATTCTTTAGAAATTTGTGATGTGTTCACTCGAGCAATCAATATATTTGAAGAAACCGGTATGAAACCGTTGTATCTTAGAATCTTATAATATGTGTGTGTGGTCGAATTATTGTCCAACATCCAGCAATAAATCGAATCAACATTCTCTGCTATAAAATGATCGACAGCTTTTGCAATCAACGACTGAACTACGGCTTTCTTATCTGGTAAAGCAAGAATATCAACAATGTATCCTAATCTTAAGTTTTTTTGGATTGTGAACCTTAAAACTATATAACCTAAGATTTCCTCATTTTTTTCAGCTAACAAAACCGTGTATTTTACATTTGGCTTTTCGAAATATCTCCAGTTCAAGTATTTTTTGTTTCTAACGGCAATTATAGGGTAATAATTTGAGACTTTTTTCCAAAAATCGTCAATGCGATCATCAAACGATTCAATAGTGCAAATCTTAGCATTTCTTAAGTTATAATTGTTTTCAATTCGATTGAATATTCTGGAGAAAAAACTGATAATCGGTAAAATGATCTGTAATATAGGTTTTATAATGTCTCTTGATATTTTATACCTGCTAAGAAATCTTGGTATTCTGTGTTGATCAAGAAGATCAACCATTTTGTTCATGTTTATAGGTTTGATCAGTTCATGCACTTTACAGACATCGAACCAGTCATATTTTAAATGCCCAGAATGTGCAGGTGCATTAGGAAATCCATACGTGATGTCTATTTCCTTTTTTCCTGCTTCACTCGTTAACATTTTTCCAAGCGCTAAAAACATCCCTTGACGCCTAAATTTCGGATGCACCAGCAAGTCTACGGCTTGAGAACCCATAACAGTCTTCTCACCCACTTTCACATATGTGGGAATGAGTGCCATATGACCTACTATTTGTCCATTGTGTTCAGCCACCCCAATATGATGACCAAAGGGGTTATTTTTATACTCCCAAAACCACTGCTCAGTCGTTCGTTTGACACCGCTCAGCTTCATGAGTTCAAGAATACCTAGTTCATCGCCTTCTTTGTAAATTCTAATTGACCATGAGTGAGTCATTCTTTAACCCCTTTAATGCAAGATATTCGATAGTCCTAACCGTCTTTTACAGTCAGCGCGCGCTTATACACTAAACTTTCCGAGTTTTTCCGCGGCTGATAGCATCGTTTCAAATGTTAACATACCGCTTTTCTCTTTTCTCTTTGCATAATCAAGTAAGGGGACAAAAATCTTCTTAATATTTCTCTTGATATATCTATGTTCTTTTCCAAAATCCCATGAATGGAACCAAACATGGAATAGTAGCTTTCTTGTTATAGCGATATTAAGGATCTTTTTCGGAAAGAAGGAACTTATACTTTGGTCAAGAAACAAGCTTGGACGAATATCGTACAAATGACCCTTTTCCTCTATATACATGCCGTAATCATAACCCCTGTAGCATAAATACCCATATTTCTCAAGTAGGTCTAAGTAAGCTACACCATTACGAGGAAAAACAAAACTTCTTGGAATAATGCCAAACTTTTTCATGCCCGCTGAAATCATTTTTAATTCATTTTCAGCCTCATTGTAAGATAGGTTGTTAAACTGCCTATGATAATATCCGTGGGCTCCGATATCATGTCTTACGGGGGAATTCAGAAGAATCTTCAAGATCGAATTGCTCAATTCGGTTAGTTGTCCACGGATGGCAAAAGTAACAGGTATTTCAAAATCATTGAACAATTCAACAAATATAGGGAGAGCCTTTTCTTCTGTCTCACCAACCAAATATTCACTGGCAGTACTACTGACATCGAAGTCGTTTTCCCCTTTATTGATTATTCCTAGTTCTTTGTTACCCACATCAACATCGACAGAAACTATGAACATCCCTTTTTCAAGTCGTATCTTTGGCCTTTTGACTAAATAGACAAAATAGCGATATGATTCTAGGGGTAATGAAAAACATTTATCTATCATTTTTTCACATACATAATCTTTGAATCTTAACACGCATATTAATTTTAGCGCGCATTTCTAAATATAAATTCTTGTGAATCTATACTTGCTATCCATTCTGTCTCCGCAAGCTCAGCTTGCTTGAAAAGCGCTGTCATATACATAATAAACCTCGCATCCAAGCCGTTCGGCTATTTTCGCGGTTTGATCCTGGCTATGAAAATTATTCTATCGATTGAGTATGCAATTTTATACATTTTTCAATGGTCTTAGATGAATTTTTGTTGCTCTTGAAACATCATGTTCATGAATTATTGATCCTATTAGACAAATGACTTAAGTTTAACAAGCGCGCGTTTTAAACCTCTTCATTTTTATAAAATGCAATTTCAATTTGAGATTTAGAAGAGGCGGGGGAAGATATATAATTATTGAGTGTTTTTCATTCCAATAGAGTGTTGATCCTATTCTTCTTATCCTGAATGAATCTTCACCGTTATTTTTCAAATTCTTATAGCGCGCACTTATTTCTTTGCTTGAATACGTTGACGAAATATAGCCTACTTCTGAAGCTATCTTTAACGCTTTATCAGTCACAGCGCCTCCAGGCCAAACAAGGAACTTAACCTCCTTAGCCAGTTTATCTTCAATTATTCTCTTTGACTCTCCTAACTCGTAATAAATTCGTTCTTCATACTCCTCTTCTGTTTCAAATCTTTCATCCAATCGATTTTGACGCTTATATCCTTGTGCAATTCTAAATAATTTCTCTCTCCAGTTCTCTCGTCTGAAGAAGTTTCTTTCTTTTTCTTTTACAAAATCTTTTAAACATATTTTTAAATTCTCATCAGGAAAGAATCGTCTAATTCCTATAGCTCTGCCGTGTTGATATACAGGTTCTCCGAATTTCACAAGTTCCTTATTATCGATTTGTAAATACGGTTTCTTCTCCGGGTTATCATTCCAAGTCATCCAAATATAGGAGTCTCCAAGATGTCGGAAGTCAATGATAATATTATTGTTAGGATACCAAGTATGTGTCATCGTGTGAGATTGAATATCTATAATATCTTCTCCTTCCATTACTTCCATTTCTCTCCAAGACAAATAGCCTACTGTTTCTAAATCGTTTACTTCTACTTCACCATTGTGCACATTTTCCAGATTCTTTCTCGACACATTTCGCGGATCAACAAACTCTGGACTTACAAAGATTGTACCCTTAAAGCCGTATTTCTTTAATAAGGGGTAGGCGAATACCCAATTATCGACATATCCATCATCAAATGTGAGCGCAACAGGATTCTTGGGCAACTTTGTCCCCTCAGCGATATAAGTATACAATTGTTGTAGAAACACTGAATGAAATCCCATCATTTTCATCCATTTAAGATACTTCTCAAAAAGTTTATAGTAAAGTGTTAGATAATTCCATTGCCATTTCTTATTTGGAATTCCAATTGAATGGTACATAATAACGGGAACTGGATTTTTGTTAACCATTTTTATACCTATGATGGCTAATGTTACTAGCTTAGATAACATTCATTAAAATGATGCATTTCATAATGTGTTGTGCTGTGGATCATGCAATAGAAACGTTCTCTATGATACTTCTATATAGCTTAATATGCTTGATTACAGCGTTGTCAAAATTATAAGACTTAAGATAATCTTCCTTTCCGCTGTTCCCTAATCGAATACGTAGTTCTTTATCCTCCACCAGTTTCTTAATTTTTTCCTTTAAACCCATTATGTCCTTCTTCTGAAATAGCAGTCCGCTTCTATCATTGCATATTATATTATTAATCCCATTGGTATCTGTCCCGATGATTGGCAATCCATTAAACATGGCCTCCAATAATGCTATAGGTGTTCCTTCAAACAGCGATGGAATAACATAAATATCTGCCATTTTATACATGTCAGGTATTTTTTCATATGGAATATTTCCAAAAAATTTCACATATTTATTGAAACCTTTCTCATCGACTCTTTTCCTTAGTATTGGTTTCATAGGTCCGTCTCCAACATAAAGAAGCTTTAGATCATTCTTCTCTAGATATTCTTTTCCTAAGCTAAAAAAAGCGTCCGTCAAAATATCACCTCCTTTAATCTTCTTGATCGTGCCGAGAAATAGTATGACAGTGTCTTGGCTTTCAAGCCCATATTTGATTCTTAATTTCTCCTTTGGATTTTTTGATTTCCGAAATAGGATCAAGGGGGGTATTACCTCAATTCTTTTACCACATCGTTTTTCATATTCTCTTCTAATAATTTCTGATACAGCTATTATGTAATCTGCGTATTGAAAAAAAAGTCTGTGAATAATTTTCGGTTTCCAAGGGTACATTCCTCCACCATGAATTAATATTACATAGGGAGGAATTTTGAAAAATTTTTTAGCCATCACTATTGGATAAGCCAGAAAAGAATTGCTAGTATAAGGAACATGTATAATATCAATTTTCTTCCTAAACTCTATTAACTTGAGAAATATATGAAAGCAAATCGATAAAGAAGGAAGTAATAAAATTCTTTTACTCAATTTTATAAGGGATATTTTTTTGTTAGCGCAATCGTATTTGCAAGTTGTAAAAATGTAGATGTTAATACCTCTCTCTGCTAATCCTTTAGAGAAATTATTGTTAAATACTTCTACTCCGCCTATCGCGCAAGGATATATCGCTGGCGAAATAATTAGAATATTCATCTTTTAGCCTCTTGTTCTTTTCAATCAGCAAAAGAATTTGGAACTTTTGAAATGACAAACCTGAATTTCCCAGATTTCGTCGGTAGTATTTCATCAACTATTTTGAAATTTACTTGCATATCGTTTCCGCAAAACTCGCGTATTTTGTTCGCCAAAATATCGATGCGTCCTTTCTTGAATGCTTCATCTACAACTATCTTGATATCTATCTCGTTCTTGGATTCCTGCACAACTTGAAACTGCTTTATTCCATCAACTGCGGTTCTGAGAAGAATCGAAAAAAAATGTCCATCAAAATATCTATTGTTTGTACCAACAATGATATCAAATGCTCTACCCTCAATCTTTTCCAGTATCGGGAGTCCTCTACCACAATTAGATTTTCTATCGGAAAGTACACCAACATCACCTATCCTATATCTGATAAATGGCATTCCATAATTATCCAAATCGGTAATCACTAATTCGCCTCTTTCTCTAGGGGCTGCGGGCTCTCCATCTCCTTTTAAACATTCCACGTAAACGTGTTCAGCATTTATATGCATCCCTGTATGTTCAGAGCATTCTTGTGCAATGGTGGTAAATTCTCTACATCCATATGCGTTAAAAACCCTGCATTGGAAAACAGACTCGATTGATTCTCGCTGGTAATCATATAAAACCTCTGCTGAGCTAATTATAGATTTTGGATTAATACCTTTAATTCCATTCTTTTTGAGAAACTTTGCAAAGTGGTATAAGGGCGAGGCGTATCCAATAATTACTTTTGGTTTATGTCGAATAAGTTTTCTTGCATAAATAAGCATATTTTCTTCTGACAGGTTGTAAGAAGATAGAAATAGCGTCCGGAATAGTTTATTATAAATCTTGTTTTTTAAATTATCTTGAAGGGAGATGTCAACGGGAGAGCCCCATAAAAAAGCATTTTTATCACCTATTTCTAAACCTGCCCAATATTTACATCTAAGAGCTATAGCGCTTACACATCCAGAATGTTTTCCGTCATTAAAGAAGTTAAGAGTCACACCTGTTGATCCTCCTGTGGAATTCGGAATCAGATTTCTTTTCTTGTAAACGATCGACATCATGCGGCTCATATTGTCTCTTATATTTTCTTTACTAAGAAGAGGCAGTTTCTCAAAAGCGCGAGGAGAGTGAATGTCTTTAGGCGTCATTTTTAGCGATTTGAAAACTTGATGATAGTATGGGACATATGCATAGGCATACTCCAAAAGATTTTTTAGTTTTTTCCACTGTATTTTTTTGATTTCCTCGGCAGAAAGCCACTGTGTCTTCTCCAATTCTTTGAAATGTCTTAACGTATCTCTTCTTCTATAAATCTCTAATGCTGGGAACATTATGTATCTTGCGAACATGGAGTACAACATCCTCTTCCCACAACAGATTTTTTGAACAACAATTTGTTTATTTGCTTTGATCAAATTCTCGTTCTTTCGGGTTACTTGCAAGATTATGATACCCATTGCGGGCGACTTTACGAGCGCAGAGCATGTCAACGTGAAATCTCGTCTGTGGAGCCACGAAAAATCTAAACGAACCTTTTTTCAGAGGCTGCAAAGAACGATCTGAGTATGATTTCTGCAGTGACGAGCTTCGGTATAATTGGGTCTGATAGTCTATTTTTAATGAATTTACGTATTTTGGAGTAATGTAGTCTTTTATCGTTGAATTCTGGGTAAATGCCCGACTCTTCGAGTTTGCCTTTATGTGTCGCGCGCGAGCGTGTTAAATTATTTCAATGCGGCTTTTGTTTGGAATTCCGATGAGGAGATACATGAGAATTGGAACTTGATTTTTGGTCAAAGTTTTCTACCAATACAAATTAAGTGCGGACTAAATAACTTATTTTCTAAACCTTTCTCTTTAAATAAAATGTGAAAAACTAGATTTAGTATATATTGGAGATAGCCACAAATTTCATGTAAATAACGCAATAGAGAATAATTTTCAGTTTGGAATAACCCAAAATCAAAGGTACCATAGTAGTTCAAATATGAAATTCTTAATGCAGAATCTTCGAAAAGCCTTTTTAAGGTTTCTTTTTTCATTATTTCAAGATTATGCATCCTTACAAGTCTCCTATTAAAAAGCAATGCTAAAAGATAATTAATCCCAGTAATGTTTGGAATTGTTATCAAGCAAATCCCTCCTTTTTTCAGTAAATTAATGTGCTTTCTGATTACATTCTTTACATCAGAAAAATGTTCGATGAATCCTAATGACATGACAATATCAAAATAATTCCTGTATTCTGTTAAGAAATTATTGGAAAAAAAATCTGAATAAATCACATTATTTGGATTGATATTACATAAAGAGAAAATTTCACGATTTAATTCAACGCCTTTTTTGGAATATTCTACGCCATAAGGAATGTATCCAAACATTTGTGAAAATTTAACTAAATGATACCCTGGCGCACTCCCTACTTCTAATATTTTTAATCTTTTTTTTGGGGACAGATACCTCCTGCAAATCTGCCAAAAAAGGTACTCTCCATAGTTTTCAATCATATATCTGAATATCTTTTCACCAACAATTTTTCTAAATATTTCCTTTAACTTTTCTCGATAAGGGTTCTCTAACTCAGTGTGAACACTGTTAACATGTTTTGAGTTCCAGTATTCTTTTTCAGTCAACCTTTCCCTATTTCTAGGCATAAATACCCACCATGATTCCTGATATAGCTATCACATCATTTATGCGCGCCAACGTGTTTTCTCTACTTCTTCAAAATACCTTGCACGCGCGTATTTTAGGAGCTCATTTCAAATTCATTGTATTCTTTTGAAACACTAAAAGGCTGTCTGATTCATAAATCTTGTTGAAGTCAGCAGAGCCCTCAGTCGCAAGGCGTTCTAGCGCCGCTATTGTTTCAGCTCCCGGAAAATACTTTTTTTCTAAATACAGCTCTTTCTTATTGATGATAATCCAGTCGAACTTTGTCAGATTAACCTCAGATAAAGTAAAAATAGTGCCTAAGTTATTGTGTACATCATAAATTGCCATAAGGGGAGTCTGAGGACCAAATATTTTTCCGCTAGAGAAGTTAAACGTGTTGGCCAAGGCGTAATTCTCCTTTGAGGTGACTAATGGAACCCCCTCTTCTCTTGGATTATAGTTTATTGGCTCAATCATGTAGATATTGAAGAGCATAAAAGCAACGAGCAAGAATACACAGACTCTTTGGCGCCATTTGTATCTGCCTTTCAGCATAGCTACCACCAAGGGCACAAATCCGAAGAGCCAACCGAACGTAAGAAAACGATCTGGATATGCTGCAGGCGCTATTACGTATAGAGACAAAAACCCCACCAAGCCACAGAGGAATAAAAATAAAGTAAAGGAGTATGTTTCTACGCGGCGATTTTTCGCCCTCGTTAACAACCCGTGTAATAGGATGAGACCAAAAGTGAAAAGAAAGAAGTAAAAGCCATAAAATGTAATATAGCCTCTAATCGTGTGGATGGAGGCAGCACTTATGCCAGCCATCTCAGCATAAGTGCTTGTCCCCCATTTTCCTGGGGTGAAGAGCTCCCATACGAGACTAGATAAGGTATAAAGTGGAAGCGTTGCTACATACATCCAGTAGGCGAAGAGAGCTACAAAAGCGATCAATGAAAAGGTGATAGTTACCTTTTCCCCCGTTATGGTTTTCCCGAAATAGACTCGCCTGAGAAATGGGACTTTAGAAGCCTTAGTGACTAGTAGGTGAATCAAGAGGAAGATCAGTAACATGAAGCTGGTTAGATGATGAGCAAAAACGGTTCCGATCAAACACATAATTGATAATGCGTAGTTAGTAGCAGGATGCGGGGAATGTTTGGCTGATAAGTAAAGATAGATACAGCATACTGCCAAAACTAAGGCGTAGGTCTGCCTGATAAACAGCGAGCTTAATAATATGTGGTTTTGCAGGGAAGCAAACAGTAGCGCTGAAAGTAAGGCAATTTTTTCTTCCTTAAAAATGCTCCGCACCAAAAGGTACAGCAGGGGGATGAGAGCTACATCAAGGAATGAGGGAAACCACTTAACCACAGAGAAGAGGTCGATGCCTGTAATCAAGGATAGCATGGCGCCAAAGATGTGGATCATTGGAAAGTATGAGTACTCAGTGATGTATTGGGGGGCACCCATCACAAATCCGCTAGATAGAATGCCCTTCACAGAAGCCATGTCTCCATAAGCATCGGAGCCACGCAAACCAGAATAAGGAATCTGATAAATCAGGTGAAACACAAGGCAAGTAATGGCAATCTCTAATAGCACTATCTTGACATAGGAGGAAGATAATTCAATTCTGAGAATTTGATATACTGTGGTACCGAGCATCAAGGCAACAGCTACCCAAAAGAGGCTAACCGACAAATAGACATGCCAACGTATTGACAGAAGATAGAAGACAAGCAAGGCTGTAGCGGCGAAGAATATCCCAACGATACTCACCTTGCTATTCAAATACTTCATCTAGCAACCCCTACTTGCGTGTAACTTGTTTATTCTCTGAAAGCCTTGAGATTCTCCAAGAAGCTTTCCGCAATTTTTCTCCAATTAAAAGTTTCTATTACAAATTCTCGTGCATTTTTACCAAACCTTCTGGCAACATCCGGGTTATCTAGCAGGAAACGTATTTTTCCAATCCATTGGTCAGCATCGTTAATATTGCATAAATATCCTGTTTGATTATTTTTAACTATTTCAGGTATTCCCCCCACGTTTGACGCAATTATTGGCTTTTCCATAAGAGATGCTTCTTTAATACTTCTTGGCAAAGCATCTAATCCAGATGGATGTACAAATACGTCACCGCTCCCTAACAATTTTTTAACTTCAAACTTCGAAACTCTTCCAATAAGGAACATATTCGACGGACAGTTTTGTTTAACTAAGTTTAAATAAGGTCCGTTCCCAGCAAAGTAAAAATTTACATCAGGCATCTTCCTAATAACACTAGTAAATCTTAAAAGCCCTAAAACCTTTGCGTAGATATTAAATGGAAATACACCTACAACCGCCGGATGTTTAACGTTAAACGTTGCGTTGTTGCTCGGAACCCATTTTTCCGCATTGATGCCCACGTAAAGGACTTGGGTTGGATGATTCGGCAGGTCTTGTTTAACTCTTTTTTGAAGCCATTTGGAGTTAGGAAGAATTAGGTCAACTTTTTTAACACTCTGTATTTTATCTAGGTAATGTGTATACATTCTTACAAAAAGAGATGGATGCACTGCTCTTTCCCAGTAGGATTCGTTCCATGTGCCGCGCATATGAAATAACACACGTTGGTTAACCAGCTTCGCCATATGTGGTATGTAGTGCGTAGAATCCGTCATGACAAAGTCAGGATTGAATCGCTTGACAAGTTTAAGCAGCTTAGGGAAAGGAACGATATGTAAGGGTTTAGACTCGCAAAGAAAACAGTACTTTAAGTCATGTACACAAATTGCTTCCAGTCTCAAGGAATCTAGGGCCTCTGTGAATTCAATGTAATCGGCAAGTCTCTGTTTGGTTGAAACAATAAGAAGCCTCATTTAATAGCCTTCTATTCTTTTGCATGAATACTAAATGCACGCGCATATAGGCCTCATAAAGTCTATTAGGTTTTTTGTCAGATGGAAACGAGTGTGCGGGCGCATTGATTTTTTCCTTTCAAATCAATCATGAAAGCTAGAGTCTAGGAAAAATGTGGCAATAAAGAAACATAGCTATTACTTGAGGTGAATACTGTCAAAATGTATATTTTACACTAAAGACTTGTAAACTTTCAATGTTTGATCAACCATTTTGTCGATAGTAAATTCTTTCTCTACCAATTTTCTACTAAGCCCATAATCTTCTTCAGATTCCCATCGGACATACGCGCATTAACATTCTAATAAATCTTTCAAGACTCTTTAAATGCCGGGCTTTGCAAGAAACTTGCTTTTCCATGCTTTATCACAAAGGAACGCTACTGCACGCACATCATTTAACATTAAGGATGCCCACGGCAGGTTAACCATCGGCTTTGAGGTCAAAGTTAACTGAAATGTGTCACTTTTTTGTAAACTTCTATGTACTTATCAACTAGGTTATCCCAATTATGATGGTGCTTAACGTACATGTATGCGTTTTGACCTAGTCGACGGCGAAGTTTTTCATCTGATAATAGGATACTTATTTTACTCGCAAGATCTTCTGGATCTTTTGGCTTAGCCAACAAGCCATTATATGAATCCTTGATATATTCACTTACAAATGGAAAATTGAAAACCACCACGGGTTTTTTGCATGCCATAGCTTCGAGTACTGACAATGGTTGGGCCTCTCGGAGACTCGGAAGTATAGCAACATCCGCTCTCATAATTTCCATCAATAACTTGGTACGCGGGATCTGACCAAGAACATGTATCTTATCTTTTAAACCTAAATCCGACACAAGTACCTGAATCGTACGTTTTAACGGTCCTTTTCCATATATTTTCAGCTTTAGATCTGGATAATCGTGAACCAAGAGCCTAAAGGCTTTTATGAGGTATATTATCCCTTTAAGCCGGAATAAACGTCCGTAGTAGATTAATGTAAGATCATTTCCATTTTGCGTTTTTATACGATTCTTTTCAATGCTCTCGATTTCGTCAAGGTTTATTCCGTTGTAAATTACTGAAGAGCGTTTAAGATCTATGTTTTCGTAAGTACTTCTTAATTCGTTAAGAATCGCGTAACTACACGAGATAATATGGTCTGAGTTAGTTAAAGACGACTGAGTAAAGATTTCATATAGAGGATATCCAAGTACATGATATCCAAAATCACCAATAGTCCACTGAGAAAGAGGCCCGTCAATAAATGCCTTCAACTCATACCTCGTACATCCGTGATACGATGTTACTAACGCTTTATTTAACTTCTTTTTTACATATATACAGATTGGTGACACCTCAGGATTAATGGCATGTATTACCGTGTAATCCTTCAGTCGTCTTGAAATGCTAAAAAAGTTCTGAAGTTGAAACCAAACAAACCGAGGGGGAAAATTAAAACATGGTAAGCGAACTACTTCTAAATAATCATTTATTCTCTCTGCAGCTAATTTGCTCGACCTTCCAGAAAAAACGGTTGTATCGATTCCTCTTTTTGAGAGATAACATGCTAAATGATAACAAACTGTACCTGCCCCTCCAATCATATATGGCGGGTACTCCTCTGAAACTAATGCTACCTTAAGAGAACCCAAGTACATATACACCTTCCTTTAGTGCGCGCTTTACCCCTGCAATGCCCTTAATTTCAGCGCGCGCACTCGTGAGAGTTAATATACATTGAATCATTTTTTATTTCACATACGTGGGCTCCCAAGAACCGCTGCGGTCGTGGCGCAAGTGGTCAAGAAAGCCAAGTAGTACGCCTCTTGTCCAATAGTATCCTTTCCTACCTAAAATTAAGAACAGCGGAGATATTAAGGGCAGCAAAAAATAGAATAGTCTGATAAGAAGCGGGGGCTTAGTGTATGATAGAGCTTGATATATTCCGGTGACTGTTCTTCGCTTATAAATTTCCTCTTGTTCAGCAGTTTCAGTCCTTTCTGTTTCAGCGTAACAGTCTTCACAAAAAACTATCTTATACCCATGCTCTAAAACTCTAAAAAGAATATACGTATCCTCTGCTTTGCATGGCTTAAGTGGAATAACCCTTTCCAATACGCCACGTCTTATGAACATCAGTTCCCCGCTGGCTGCGATTGGAATCTTTCTCCTTATGGGATTAAGAATCCGAAAGAAGAGGTTTTGTGGCCCTTCCTTCACCATTTCCGTTCCAAATACAAGAGCAACTTTTTCATCTTTCAAGTGGCGGAAAGCAAGGTGAAAATTATGAATGATCGTGTCCACATCATTCATTACGACGATATCTACGTCTTTTGGTATTAAACTTGCGCCAAAATTTATGGCGTCATACTTCCCCTTCGGAGCCCGATAGACGACATTTGGATGATTCAAACGTTCTCCACAAATGATTTTGTACGGTATTCCCAGATTTTCCAATTCCTTAATCTTATTATCAACATGTTTTCTATCCCTCGCCAGAACTATAACGAATAATCTCGTCATCGCACTCGCACTCTCACGCAACGCGCGACTTTACCAAAGTAGTAATGTTTGTTGGCAAACTCACCAGTGCTTCGTTGTCAGATGCTATTGCGTTCAATAATTCTTCGTATAAACCTAGGTTTTCTGGATCAGCCAGCTCATAATCAGGATGCACAAGAACTGTACACAGACCACTTATCTCCTTTATCACATCTATCATTTTCATCCATTCACTTATGACTTCTTTAGGGCTTAAATCTAAGACATGCAGTAACTGCTGGTCCTGCGGCAACGTAACAGAAATTTCAGTAACTCCCTCAAGAGTCAGTGGATACACTGTTCCAATTCCATGCGAGTTCATCGTGTTTGGGTGTTTCGGCTCCCAAGTAGGAATCGATGTATCATAGGAATATCTCGCATCTCTTAAAGCTTGAATAATTTTGACGTTATGCTGAAGAAGAGGTGCTCTAAACCCCTCTACCTTTTCTCCTATAATGTTCTCAAGTATCTGCTTCGCTTCACGCAACCTTTCAACCAATGCGTTTCTGCTGAGTCTGTTAAGCTTTCCATCATGCTTTGTATCGTGAGCTCCCACTTCTCCGTGGTTCGCAAGTTCCCTGATTGCGTCCGCATCCAGTTTGTATCGTTTCGACGGCACATACCACGCTGATGGCACATCATATTTATGCTCAATCTTTTTCAGCATCTTTGCCCTTCGTAAGCCTTCCCGTGTGTCAACATCATGAGTGAGTATAAACGCATACTTTTTTCCATTCCACTTTTTTCTTTCAAGCTTCTCTCCCAAGATTTCCTCTATTGCCCTTACAAGAATAAACCTCAAAGCATCTAACGGCAGTTTATCACAAAAAGTCAAGTTCTCCTTTCCTCCACGCTTTCTCATTAAGAAGTCTTTAAGCCTTTCAGGCGCTAGGGTGTAAGGAACTGGCAAACCAGTTAGCAGACGATATAGGGTTGACGGTTTAGCTTTCAATGTTTCATCTAAAATCTTGTCATATTCCTTTACAATGTCCACCTTTAAGAAAATCAAATCTTCGTTTAATTCAGCTGCTGTAGGAGTATCTTCCGGAGCTGGTTTAACTGACCCATCATAACAGTACAACATCTGAGGCGTAATCGTTAGAACCGTTTGTGAACTTGCAGCTACAAAAACTGGTTCTCCAAGCTTTTTCACAACCCTCGACTTCACATCTTTAACCCATTTCATAAAATCGACAGAATCCGAAGGGATGACTATTGTCTTCTTCGTTTCCAACGGTTTTTCTTTATAGACTATTACAACATCAGCGTCATCCAAACTTGTGAACGAAACATTCCAAGGTGACAAAAGCTCACGTATAACCTCAACGTCCGCAGCTTGCCCCCGAACAGCTATCTTCAAGAAATCACCCTATTTTCCTGAAAACCCCTTGAATCATAAATCGTCGGCTCTAATCTTTGATGCCAAGCTTCAAGTATACAAGAGGCCCAACTATTTTCCACCAATCTCGAAACGGAGAGATATTCGAATACCCACCCTTATGCCGATACGGATATACCTTAGAAACTGGAACCTCCTTCATTTTATAGCCTAACGCAAGAACCTTAAAGTGAATATAATACTCCAACTCATAGCTATCAAGCCAACCCTGCCATATATCAATCCGCTTATCCAAAAAAATCTTCAACTTGTAAGCTCTAAACCCATTAGTCACATCAGTACATCGAACATTCGTCAACAAAGTCCAGAAGAAAGGAAAAAGCCGGCTGAACACACCACGCAAAAAAGGATTTTTCACACGCTTGCCGCCAGGTAGAAACCTCGACCCCTGCACATAATCGTATCCTTCCTTCAAGATAGGCGTCAAAAGCCTCGGAATCTCTCTAGGATCATCCTTGTTGTTGCCAGCCATCACCACGACAACGTCATATCCATTGCCAAGTGCGTATTCAATGCCTTCTCTTATGGCGTATCCTACACCTTTTCTTTCTCTATTCCTGATAACGCGAATTGAAGTTCCGATCTTCGCTGCTGCCTTTCCAATGTCGTCTAAATCATCTTCAGTCGCACAGTCCGCCACCATGCATATTTCATCAACAATTTTATCCCTGAACTTAGCCAGAACCTTCACTATGTTACCTGCATCATTATAAACAGGAATTATTACAATCTTCTTAAAAGAATCAGCATCATTCATTTTTATCCCTATAACCTACAATGCGCGCTGGATTTCCAGCCACTATCGCCCTACTTGGCACATCCTCTGTTACTACAGAACCAGCCCCAACCAGAGCCTCTTCCCCAATCGTTACCCCAGGCAAAATAACGCTATTCGCCCCTATCGAAGCTCCCTTCTTAACCCTTGTTCGAAGAAGCTTCCACTCTCCCTTAACCCTAGGATACTTATCATTCGTAAACGACACGTTAGGTCCAATAAACACATTATCCTCAATAGTCACTCCAGTCGGGATAAACACAAACGGTCTAATCTTGCAATTATCACCAATAACAACCCCTTCTTCGATATAGACGAAAGCGTCAATCTTACAGTTCTTACCAATCTTGCACTTGTACAGATTAACTTGATCATGCAAAACAGTGCCTTCACCTATTTTCACATCTTTTAAAAAAGAGTATTCAGGCGATCTCTTCATTTTAACTCCCCAAATCGATTTTTACCGTCCTTTCCTCTTCAAGCGACCTCTTCAAACTTTCAAGAATCGCCACATTTTTCGCCCCCACAGATCCCAGATTATTAGAGTTTTTACCTCCAAGAATACTTTTCACTAAATGGCTGACCTCATCAAGAATCGTGTTGTTCCTAGTTACATCAAGGTTAAACCTGTCCCCATCACCATTCTCATAGATTCTAATAGACTGGTTTAAGCAGTCAACACTGGCGCTCCTTTCGGACCCAATAATAGTTGCCTGTCTAACCTTTCCTGGCTGCAGCCAACTCAGCTCTATATGAACCATCAACTTTCCGTCAAACTCCATTGTAACATAAGCGAGCTCCTCCAACAATTTCCTTCTATACGCCCTCGCTCTACAAGACACCTTAATCGGCCATTTATTCAACAGATAATTCACTATGTCAACAGGATGCGGCCCCAAATCAAAAATTATATCCCTGTTCAAAGGAGAAGATATGAGCGTTGTCCACTGAAGTTTCAGATAATATAAGTCGCCAAAATAATCATGCGCTATTAAATCTCGCATCATCTTCAACGCGTTATTAAATCTAAAGATGTGCCCCACTTGTAAGATTAAACCCCTAGATTCTGCAATCCCAACCAACTCCCACGCGTGTTTTGCATGCAACGCCATAGGTTTTTCTAACAATACATGTTTGTCTGCAATTAACGCTTCCTTGCATATTTGATAGTGCGTCTCGTTAGGAGTACAAATATGAACAGCATCCACATCATTCGAACTGAGGGCTTGCTTATAGTCCATGGTCAATTTCTTCTCAGGTATGTGAAACGCTTTACTGCAATACCTCAGGTTTGGATCTTGCAAGTCGCAAACCATTGACAAATTAACTTTAGGATCACTTCTGGCCAATTGAAGGTATTCCTGTATCACCTTCTTACCCCAGTATCCAGCGCCTATAACGGCAACGTTCACCGAATTTTTCATTTTTCTTTCCCTCCTTTCATCTTGTCTCAAAAAATTCGTGGATTTTCTCGCTAACAAAATCGATCTCGCTTACTGCCAAGTCAGGATACATGGGTATGCTCAGACATGTCCTGCAGAGCTCCTCGCTCCTCGGATACATCCCTTCCTCGAATCCGTACATTTTCTTGTAAATTGGCTGCAGATGTATGGGCAGTGTGTAATGAATCCCATATTGTATCCCATTCGATTCAAGCCACTCTTTAAGACTATCACGGTGCCTCGTCCTTATTACATAAAGATGATAAACAGGCCGAGTTTCGTTATCTCCTCTAGGAGGCAGAATCAACTCGTCCAGATCAGCCAACAAACGATCATAAATCTGCGCGTTTTTCCTCCGCTTCTCATTCCACTCATCCAGATGCCTAAGCTGCACTCTACCAATCGCAGCGTTTACAGTGTTCAAGCGAGCAGTATAACCAACCAAATCATGAACATACTTACTTTTCCTTCCACAATCCCTCAACTTAGCAGCCGTATTCGCCACCTTCTCATCATTAGTTACCAACATCCCGCCGTCTCCTGCAACCGTCATGTTCTTAGAAGGGTAAAAACTAAAGCAAGCAACCTCTCCTAGAGTTCCAACCTTTCGTCCCTTATAGAAAGCACCATGAGCCTGACAAGCATCCTCAACCACGTACAACCCATGTTTATCAGCTATCTCATTTACTGGATCCATATCCGCTGGATAACCGTAAAGATGAACAGGAATCACTGCTTTCGTTTTTCTTCCTACGGCTTGTCTTATTTTTTGAGGATCAATAGTATATGTTTCCAAATCTATATCCGCAAAAATTGGTGCAGCGCCAACGTGAAGAATAACGTTAGAACTAGCAATGAACGAAGCCGGAGAAGTTATAACATCCTGTCCTCGCGTAATTCCTAAGGCTGTCAAAGCAATTTGTAGCGCATCAGTTCCAGAATTCGTTGAAACCGCAAAATCAACACCACAATACTTAGCGAACTCTTCCTCAAACTTGTAAACACTCTCTCCCAAAACAAAACGTTCATTCCAAAGAGCGTTAACAGCAGCCTTCTCCATTTCCTTGCTGAATATAGGTTTCGCTAAAGGAATATTTGCTTTACGGGTATTTTGTACAACTTTCAAGAAGTTCAGTATCCCCCTAAGTTCAAGCAATAGACAAACATCATATTTAAACAGTTAAGGAAGAAAATTCTATAACAATTCTCTATACAAGGAGGAAACATCTTTCCAGAAAACCGCATCTAACTTCACATTCTGGTTCAAAACAGATTCAAGATGAACATCTGAAGACAAACTTCCATCCTCACCTAAATGCCGTATCCATTGATCACTTGTCTCCTTCAGTCCTACGTTCACCGCATAATCCAATATGCTCGGTATCAAATCCAAAACAGTTGAAACGTTCTCAAGAATCTTCAACTCATGACTAATAACCGAAAGATTTGAGCCTTTTCTGAACTCAGTTTGACTTATCGAAACCTTTTTTATCTCTTCTTTCAACTCCTCATCATGCGGATTTTTCCTCAATTTTTCCACAACTCTCTCCTTTGACACCTCAAGCTCGTCAAGACGCTCACGTATTTCACCTACGCGAGACTCCAGCAAATCCTTAGCGGCGGAAACATCCCGAACACCCAAATCACTGCAGATCCGCTTAAGTTCCAACAAAGCCTCTAACTGCCCCACTCCCAGATACTTGTCACGCGGCCGCCAAACAACAATAGGAGGAAAAGCAATCCCCAGTCCCTCTGCAACATGTTTAGCCTCCATAAGATATCTAATGCCTCCAACCCCTCCAACGTAACAGGACGGCATCAAACCGTTAAAAAACACTAAAGGCATGGAAAGGGCTCTAGCCGATATCCGAGAGGATATATTCGATACGTCTGGCTCTTTTTTGGCTCCAAATTCCAACTCATAAAGTTCTCCACAACCCACACAATTTCCATTCCCAAACAAAGACCCATCTTTTTCCCTCAAAAACAGCTTAACCTTACTTCCACAATCACAGTGATACCAAAAAGGAGCCAACAAAGGCTCTTGATCTGAAACACCACCACCAACACGTTCATCATGTGGCATCTCACTTGCTTCCCTCAACAACCGTGAATAATCCCTAAAACGAGACAGCAAGAAGCCAAACTCGTCAGCAAAAGCTTGCTGGCATTCTGAGAAACGTGAGAACACTGTGTCGTACCCCCATACATCGTTCACTATTTTCGACATTAAGAAAGCATTAAAATCCGAATAATTCTCCGAACACCCATAACAACCCTCAATAACACTCCAAAAAGACACAAAATTTTCACGCAAAGTCGACACAGAAGCACTAGAGCACATCTCTGGAAAACCCAACGCCTTGCAAAGTCCCTCCACAGACCTAACAGCGTCGTTAAGCCACTTCTCAATCTCACTCCTCCAGCCATTTAGGACATCAGAGGAAGGCTTAGCCACCCTGTTCAGCATCAACTTTTCAGGAAGCTTCACATCTATGGATAAGATACCCCCACTCCTCTGCACCGCAGGAAGCTGACACGACCTAACCCATCGGTCATCCGTAAAATCCTGATCTGCAATCCCAAAAAAACTAACAACTGGAACCTTCAACAGTTCCTCAAGCCTTTTCGCCAACACAAAGATTAACGTAGCCTTACGAAATACTCCACTGTAAGCAAAAAAATTGGGCTGATGAGCCGTCATCAAAACAAGCCCAACTCCATCTCTAAGATCTTCGATTCTCCTCTGAACAGAAGGCGTCAACATTCCACAATCTTTATGGAAAACCTCAACAAAACCAGAAAGTTTGCCTCGCCTTTCACGAACGCTTTCTAGACTCATCTTATCCTCGTTTTCCACGTAGAAAGAAACACACGAATCCACCAGCTCTTTGAAATCATCGACAAAGACGCGAGGTTTCGTAGCCATAAAATCTCCTCAAACCTCAAAAATAAACTTTCCAACCTCGAAGGCTTCAGCCACATCCACACCAGCCTGGTAGCCCCGATACTTAGCTAATCCTTCAATACCCTTCACAGCCAACCCGTACCCCCCGCGATGATTATTCAATTGAGAACCAAAAACACGCGTCACCTTCTTCTTCAATTCAAAAGTCTTCTCTATATTCACAAAAACTTGAGGTGTAAAATCTCTCTGCGTACTGGCCCCTTCATACAACAGTATCATCTTGCAACGTCTACTAGCAGACAGAGACGCATATCCCGTGTTCCTATGATCTTGATGCGTGTCCTTGTAAGTGGGCGCATAAATGACGTCAGGTTTAATCTTGTCAATAATCTTTTCAATGATGTCTATGGTTTCTCTTCCATCATGCACCTCAGTATCTTTCAGCCCACCGAAGAACAAGCAGTCCACACCCAAAATGTCCGCAGCTCTTTTACATTCCTCCTCTCTAACCTCAGCATTCCCTGAAGCCTCCCCCTTAGTCAAGACTAGAAGATACACTTTGTCCCCACTCAACTTGTGCAACGCCAGAGTCCCTGCACACCCCAACTCAATATCGTCAGGATGCGCCCCAACAGCCAAAACCACTCTCAACTTCAAATCCTCCTTATGAATTTCATTGATTCAAAGTCAACACTTGGAGTCAGGGGCCGGATTCGAACCGGCATAAACGGGTTTCCACAACAAACCCATCTCTGCAGCCCACCATCTAACCCCTCAGCCAACAACCTATCCACAAGATGACTACCAACAAAACCAGCCCCACCAGTCACCAAAACCTTCGAGCACCCCTTCATCTACACACCACCTATTACAATGCAAAACTTCTCAGCACGCGCTAAACCAGCCCATCACATCGTACAGGTCAACACTCATATTTGGATCATATACTAAACCCCGGGGGTAGGCTATGCGCACACACGCAAAGAAGCCCGACAAACCAGCAAGTACTATTGCAAACAACGTTTTTCAAGAAAAAATCCTCGCACAAAAAGGCGGCCTGCGCATGGTTGCGCGCCGTTTAGGAACATATTAGAAACCTAGTTAATAGATCCTCTGAACCAATCCGTCAAAGCCTGAGTCGAAGCTCATGATTTGCTTAATGCGGTTTTTCTCCATGAGAGCTAATGATGCGCAGTCGGTGAAACTTAGAGGTTTATCCTTGAAGGTTTTGAATTTTTGCCATGACACATCAAAAGTGTCTTCTGCGGTCCAAAGCTTTGTGATTCTTGGTGATTCAATGATGTATTTGCCAATGTCTACAGCTAAGTCGTGTCTTCTCGTCCTCACAAGGGCCGTGGTTACTGCTTCGTCTATTACATAGTCGGATGTATACACCCTGCCAAATTCGCCTTTCAACGCCTTCTTTATTAGCTGTTCGCTTCTTATGTGCAGTTCGTCATCAGCGTTTCGTAAAGCAACAAAAACGCCCGTGTCAATGAAAACGGCCAAAGGCCTATCTCCCATAAAGGAATTCGTCTATCCTCTTTGAGGAGTCTTTTATTCCCCAGTGCACGGGATTTTCAAGGGCTTTCCACGCGGGATCCTCTTCTATAGGAGGCAACTCTTTCAGTCTTTTGATGATATCCTCTTCGTTTTCGAGGGCGTAGTCCACTATTAAGCCAACTACCTCTTGAAGGGTTATTTTCACGCCTTGTCGGAGTAGTAAGGAGGCGAGAAACTTGTCTAGCTTTTCCTTTTTCGCATGTTCGATTTTTATGGTTGCAGTCAATTTCTCCACCAAGAGAAAAGTAGAAAAATATACTTAAATACGTTTCTACAATGCTGACCCTAATACACAAAGAATGTTAAAAACAACGTTTTTTCAGAAAAATTCCTCGCACAAAAACGTGGGCAACAACACTAAATACCCGTCATGTTCAACCATCTACTCACAAATCGATTATGATACTGAAAGTCATCAGACTCAGCGCTATAAATCCAAAGTTCTATGAAAAGCTGATAATAATAACCGCTGTTTACCGCATCCCATGAAACAGACTTGTCCACAATAAACGGAACCCCATTTATCGTAAGACTCCCAACAGCAGATTGGTTGCCAGAGAAAGAGATGTTGGAAAACGAAAAGTTCAAAGGAACGTCGCTGTTTCCGCCGTCCTCAAGGAACATACGATACTCATACAAAGGCGCAAGAACACTCGGCGCCCCAGTTGTCGCGTTAGGCAAAGGCTCAGTCTCGTTCCTAAACTTCACATAAACCAAATAATAACTTGAAGAACCCATGTGATTGCCAACTCCAACATAAACCATGTAGCTTCCATTAACCCTCACATTAAACGGATAATCCTCAGCCATATGCCCAGGACCCAAAACCCAAAGCTCAGAAAACCTTTCCCCGCCAGGCAAATGCAAAACCAAACCCAGCGTTGGAGAAGCAAACAACAAAACGCCAATCAGGCCCACTGCTGCGAAAACAACCCTATAATCTTCAAACGTCAACATTAGACGCAACCTCAGGCTTCATCTTCAACAACTTCTTGGCATAAAAAGGCTTAAACAAGACCCAAATCAAAATCAACGCTGTGACAAACACGACGGCACCTGCAAGAGAAAACATAAGTGTGCTTGAAAATCTAGCTTGTGCATCAGCTAAAGCGGAACTCTTCAGACTTGAAGCCTCACCTATAACGCCATCCACTAGCATATAACATTGATCAGCCTTACCAACAGCCTCGCTGAAATTCCCAACCCTATAAGCTGTTTCAGCCTCAGCCAACAGCTCCCCAGCCTCATTCAGCTTAGCCATCAAACCAGAAACGTTTGCCCCAGCCCTCTCAGCATCCAAAGTAGCGTTGAAAGCCCGGCGAACCGCAACATCCGCCTCCCCAACACTCGATGAAGCCCCATCAGCTCCACGAACAACGAAAACACCATGCGAAAACAGACCCACCAAAACAAGAACCAACAAGAAAGAAACAGAACCCTTCAAAACCCGTTTCAACACACCCTTTTCACCTAGCGTTTCCGCCCAACCACCGTCTTGAGCTTACAGTTCTCCAAAGGCTGACACATTCTCTTCAAGATTTCCCTTTCAAGAATAGCGCTTTGAAGTTCGCTCTCCAACTTCGAGTATCTATTAGAAAAATCCTCGTATTTTTCGAGAAAAGCTTGGCCCTTCTTCGTAACTTCATAGCCCTCATTGTTCAACCGTAAGAAACCAGTCTGAACCGTTTTCCCCAAGTACTTCTCCAAAAGCCTGTAACTCAAGTTTGCAAGACCCATTATCCGCGTCTTCTTCGTACCGCTGCCTGCAGCATGCAGAATATCCGCTATGATACGCAGCCCGTCTCTGTACTTAGCCATCTAGAACACAACCAAACACAAACAGAACAGCGGAAAACAGTGAAACCTAAGACAAGGCACACGTGCTACTTGTGAAGCCAGCCTCTGCCGCCCTTCTTCAACTGCTGCTTCTCTTTCTCACACTTGGACTGACCGTTAACATAGGTTCTGGCTCTCGAATGAGCAGCCCTGTTCAATTCAGTCCGAACGAACTTGCCCCATCCGCCAACATCAGGATCAGGAGAATAAACCAGACCCTGAGACGCCCAAACCTCCATTATCTGCGAAAAACTCGGAGCCTTAGCATCCCTAGTTGCAAATATAACGTGGCCGCGACTCGTAAAAAGCAACGGGTAATCACGAACAGAAACTCCTTCAGCCCTAACCCTATCATCAAACCGCTCCGTCCACAAAAGCCCCCACTGCTCCTTAAGCTTTCTCCGAAACGCATCCCGCTCAACCCGACTCTCAGACTCCACTAACCCAATCCCTCCCTGACAGGAGCGGAAACGAACACATTGCTACTAACATTCACCTTGTCACCAACGTTCACAGGTCAGTCTCGACTTCTCCGTCCTCAATCCTTCAAATCGAAACTCTAGTATTTAAACGATATTCTACATAACACTATACAAATGTTGTAGAACAATAACCCACATCTTCCACAAAAAAAGTTTCATCTAAACCCAAACGAATGCATACATGCATGCCTCCTCAACAACCAGTACTGATTATCAATGAGACGGTATATCAGCCAAAGCTCATCTGAACTTAGCCTCGGCCTAACATATTCTTTCTCAACCCAAACGGTTTCCTCAACCATTCTCCAACATCCCGTTCACTAACGAATAGTCACAGTTAAACATGTTTCAGCACCGTTTTGCGACAAGGCGAATGTTGTTTCGGCACCATTTAACATTTTTGCGTCACTAAACAAACGGCAATAGTCACCACTATAGTACAGACAGAGAAGATAATCGGATGGACCCTCTTCTGGACAGGCTCCAAAAACCAACCCCCAACACCCAAACCCACCGCTGAAACACACGCCACAATCACCACAACCATACCCCTAGAAAACTACGAAGAATACAACACCTAACCCACGCTCCTCATCAGAACACTCCAGCAAGACACATCAACAATTTTCAACCGCTCTCTCAACTTTTTCACCGACAACTACGGCGTAGCCAGCTTCTTTAAAGAAGAGGCTTTCCGCATCAGCCTTTCCACCTTTATGGTGACTTACCTTCCTTCTTTTGTTTTCGTCACTTCTTTTACGATGTTTCTTATTTCCATTGTGATTATTAGGCTGGCTGGTATAGCAATAAGCAAAATGAAGCCTATCGAAGTTCTGACGAAACAGCCTAAGTATTCGATGTATGGTGCGGTGAATATTGGAGAAATAAGGGATAAGTGTTCGGAAAACCGAACGCCTGTTCAAAAAAATGAACACTTATAAGCTTGTTTTCACAGTGTTCAAATTATGTCAGAATTGCTTACTCCTAAGGTTATCCTAATTCTAAAAACTATGAGCAAGGACTTAAGCAGGTGGTATTATACCAGAGAGCTCGCTAAGCTGTCAAGAGTAGGTGTAGGAACGGTCTCTTCAGAATTTAATAAGCTCGCAAAGGAAGGCTTAGTGGAGCAAAAGACTGAGGGACAAGAGAAATACTATAAGCTTAACTTGACAAGTCCGAGAACAAGAAAATTGTGTGAACTTTTTGAGACCGATAAGAGAGAAAAGCTTTACAAGGAAAAAAGAAGGCTTGCTTGGGTTCTGGAAGATTTTACAAAAAGGGTTTCTGACTTTGCTCCTGAGGTTCAATCGGTAATACTGTTTGGGAGTGTAGCTCGAGGCCAAGCCACTCCGAGAAGTGACATAGACATTCTCGTCATTACACCAAATTCTGGAGAAGAGCGGTTTAACGAGTTGATGAACGCTGTTGATAGATTAGCTGCTGAAGTTAGTGGAAGACATCCAGCCAAGTTAGTGCCAATTGTTATGATGACAAAGGATTTTGAGAAAAGCATAAAAGACAAAAAAAGGTTTGCTGCTGATATATTAAAAGATGGCATTGTCCTCTTTGGACAAGAGAGGTATTATCATATACTGTCGAGAGTGATTTGATGACAAGGCTACCAGCATGGCAAGACTGGTTGCAAAGTGCTAAGCTTTGCGAAAGCTCCATGAAGTTTTTTGAAAAGCCAAGAATTGCAGCTATCAAAACTTTATCAAAAAGAATCGCCCAAGATAGTGTTTTGGGGCATTTGAGAAAGGCATATCACAATTTAGATCTAGCAAACAAAGTTTTTGATATGCATGAAGGCGAAGCAGCTTTTAGGTATGAAAGTGAGAATTATTTCGATTGGGTCATTACCATTTGTTACTATGCAATGTACCAAGCTTCCTTATCTGCGTTAGCTGCTGTCAGAAAGGAAGGCGAGACTCATGCTGCAACGGTTTGTGCGTTGATTTACTATTACGTGCATAAGAGGAAGAGGCTTGGCGAAGAATACTTGATTTCTTTGGATATAATAGCAACTTTGGCAAGGCAAGATGTACAAAAGCTTGTTGAGAAGAAGGGGGAAAGGGAGAAAGCTTCGTATGATACGAGCTTCATAACACAAAAGGGACTTGCTGAAAGGGCTTTAACCGATGCAAGGGAATTTGTGGCAAAAATTAGAGAAATCCTAGAAGAAGGAATGGGTAGAGAGTTTTTGTCTGGAGTCTGATTCTTCTGCAGGAAAAAACGTTTGTGAGCATTACTGCTAGCGTGCGCTAGTGGAAGGTTCCGCCTTGGTTTCTGTGGGTGTTTTTGTTTTGTGTTGGTATACTGTGTTGTTGTCGATTATGTAGAATGTGTGTTCTTTGTCGTCTGTTGTGTGTAGGATTGGTCTTGCTAGGATTTCCGCTGTTCGTGCGAGTTCTTTGATGGTGGCTACGGTTATTATTGTGGTTTCTGGTGTTGTTTTGGGCGGTTCTTGGGTTTCGATGATTAAGTCTTTGTAGGGGGCGATGATTTTTTCGAGTGGCGGTTTTTCGGCGGGTGGTTTAGCTTTTCGGTAGAAGTATGTGGAGAAGAATACGCCGGCTACTGAGAGTGTGATTAGGATGTATGAGGCGTAGCGCTGGTTTAGTATGTCTTGGCGGGTTGTTGTTTGGTTTTCTGTTATTGTGTCTGTTTTGGTTTGGTATAGGTCGCCTATTGTTGTTATGTCGCCTTGGTCTGTGTGTTGAAATTCTATTGTGAGGGTTGGCGTGAAAAGTTGGTAGATTTGTCCGACGGTGGTGTTGGCTGATATTGTGAATGTAGGTGTTATTCTATTATTTGTGGAAGTTTCCATCCTTCTTCACGTTTTTTCATTATGACTTCTTGGATTGTTGGCACTGTTAGGGCGAATTGGATGTGGCGGCAGCAGTTTGTTTGGCAGTGTTCGCACCAGACGCCTTCAGGCTTGAAGTAAACGTCTATGATTCTTCCCCTGGATATTCCATTTGCGAGAGTTCTGTCTAAAATGCGGACGCCGTTTTCGCTTAGGTTGAAATGTTCAAGTTGCGGAAGTTCAGGTGTGGGCGTCAGGATTTTTAGTTGTTCGCATTTTTCGCGGATGGCGTCTGTTATGAAGTCTGCGAGGCTTGTGTAGCCCATTTCTGGATAAGCCTTAATGTATTCTTCTATTTTGTTTACGAGTTCTCTTTGGAGGGTTACTCCGCGGTATTTTCCTATCGGCATATACCTTACCTTTACCCTATCTATACATCAGTCAAGCTCTAATAAAATTTTCGCCTTTCACATGTCACCTTTTAACTTGGTTAAGTCGACAACTCTTAAATCAAACCACATGAACACCATATTAAAGAAGTCTGAGTGGGGTATAAAATGCCAAAGGGAAACTACAAAAGTGTCACACTCAAGGAAGAGCTCGTCGACCGCGTGGGACAAACCATCCGCAGGGCAGGAACATACCACAGCATTGCAGAGTTTGTATCAGAAGCCGTGCGTTTAAGGCTTGAAACCATCGAGAAACAGATAAAGGCAAGGGAGACGGAAGATGAGCCTGAAAAGTGACCCGCGATTTTAAGCCTTTCTCTTGTTTCGCCGCCTCAGCGTGGCGTTAGGTGATTTTATGCATAGGAGAAGCGAGTTGCAGCGTCAGAAGCGGAGTATTCGCAGAATCATTTTCACAAGCAGCTTCCATGACAAAATTTTATGCGAAACAATTTGCAGACTTTCGCGTGATGAAATCTTAGGCTTGCTCCGCGAGCCTGTTCAGGTCAGCCTTGTTCCAGACGTGGAGAAGGGCGAAGTGCTTGTTGATTCGCGTGGAAGAGGAACTTTTCAGAAGGTCTATTAATGGCGCGTGGTAAGCCGTGGACCGCTGAGGAAATAGCGGTTTTAGAGAAAATGGCGGCTCAGGGGTTAAGCCCTCAAGAGATTTTTGACAGTGGTAAATTGCCAGGGAGAACAGTGCGGGCCATAGGCAAGCAAGCGTATGGTAGTATAGTGCACACTAATCCTACGGCGATAGTGCACACTATACAGCCAGCCCGAGAAGCCATGCCCATGGAGAGGGTTGTTAAGCTTTTCAGTACAGCCTTGAAGCAGATCTGCGCGATGAAAGAGGTTGATAAGCTGGCTTTGGAGAGGTTTCGGATAATTTTTCAGGCTGCGAAAGATTACGCGCCCTTGTTGGCGGGTTATGAGAAGTGGGAAAAAATTGAGAGGCAGATTGAAGAGCTTGCTGCTGCTGTGGCGGAGCTACAAGCAACGAAAGGCATTGAAAAAGTTTGAGGAGACTCAGCAGGCAGTAAGGCAGCTTCTAATTGAAGAAGCGGTTGAAATCAAGGGACCTGTTGATTTTGCCGAGAAAGTTTTGGGCATTAAGCCTTTTCCGTATCAGGTTAAGCTTCTTGAAGATTCGAGTAAACGCATCGTAGCTTGTATGGGGCGGCAGTCAGGAAAGACCACAACCATAGCCATGAAAGCCATATACTTTGCATACACAAACTCGAATGTGACAGTGCTGATAACATCGCCTAGCCTTCGACAGAGCGTGATAATGTTCGACCGCATCGCAACATTCGTCTATTTCACACCCCAATTGAGAAACAGAATACTGCGCGCAACAAGAACCCTGATTCATTTCGAAAACGGGAGCCGCATCATCGCTTTGCCTTGCTCTGAAAACCTTTTGCGTGGCTTCACCGCGAACGTGTGTATCTGTGAT
>Ga0315280_10001111_pt1 | contig 47487 bp, 34 predicted proteins | sample YL17G06_40_MG_FD_203697 | JGI IMG/M metagenome (GOLD analysis project Ga0315280, IMG submission 203697) | Sediment microbial communities from Yellowstone Lake, YNP, Wyoming, USA - YL17G06_40 | ecosystem: Environmental > Aquatic > Freshwater > Lake > Sediment | place: USA: Wyoming | collected... | reverse complement strand
GCACGCTCGCCCCAAGCGAACTGGCAACAGGAGTCGAGGGCTATGTCTACGTCCCCGCAACGGGGGCCAGCGTCGGCTTGGCAGTCGGCGATGTCGTGTTCGGGCAGGCGGGAGACGCACCAGCCGGCACGGTGCCCGCTGTCGGAGTCGTCGTCTCAGTGGGCGGCGCTCAGGCGACCACGGATGAGAGCGGCCACTTCACTATCGACGTAGAAGACACGGGCGACGACCCCGCGCTCGACCTCAGCTTCGCCGACGCCGACCCCGACTGGGTCCGGACGGACCTGGCTGAGCTGATCGGCGTCGCGCCGGACGATGTGGTCCTGCGGGCAGGGCTCATCAGCGCCACCAAGGACTTGGCGACGAGCGGCCTCGCGAACGAGGTCGGCGCCGTGCTGTCGTTCTCAGGCCAGATGGTCGGGAGCAACTCATCGGGTCAGGCGGTTGCTCTGAACGTCTGGCTGTCCAGGACGGAGGACCAGGACGGCTCCGCGCTTATCGACGGCGCGGGCGACCCCGTCATGGCCGACGCCGCGACCGGGACGTACCACATGTGGGAGGTAACGCTGCCCGCCGGCGCGGACCACCAGACCCTCCCCGTGGCATGGGACGATGTCGACAATCACGACGCGGCCGTGTCCATTCTCAACCCTCACACCGACCAGGAGCCTGCAGGCAGCAAGCGCGTCACGCTCTACTGCATGGCTCGGCCGTCAGGCGAGGGCGTCACCCTCCACAGCATAACTGTCGACATGGCGATCGTTGCCGCTCAGGCAGCCGGCGCGACCGCGGCCAAGGCCGGCACGGTGCAGGTGCGCTTCCTGGGCCAGCCATAGGCAGGCGGGAGGCACTATCGCCGACGGCGGAGCTGTTCGTAGAAGGCCCCGCGCGGGCCCACTGCAACGACTAGGACGAATCCCGCGTCGTCATCCACAGTGTACGAGGCTCTGTACTCGCCGACGCGAAGCCGCCGAAGACCCTTGAGGTTGCCCTTCAGGTGTTCGGAGCCGTGCGGACGGGGGTCATCACACGGCAGCTTCAGCCGCAGCATGACCCTGTCCCGGATCCGAGGGTGCAGGCCCTCGAGATCCTTGGAGGCTGCTCCGCCGAAGCGCAGAGCGTAGCTCACTTGGCCAACCGGGCCTCTACCTCTTCGAGCGACAGGACAGCGTCGTCACCGCGCTCGATGGCTTCAAGTCGCTCCAAGCTGACGGCGAGCAGCCCCTCATCCACGAGCTCCTCATACCGCGTTCCGCCGCGGGCGAGCCACTCGTCGAGGTCGGCCTTGCGGAAGCGCCACTCCTTGCCCACCTTGGCGCCCGGAAGCTGGCCCGCGCGGGCCTTGGCCTTCACCGTGTTCTCGCTCACGCGCAGGAACTCGGCCGCCTCCTTGGCTGTCAGCACCTCTGCGGTCATTACCGAGCACCTCCGTTCGCTGCACTGCCACTTCCGCACAGTATCATACATCACCGTGCTGGCTCCGCAGTGTCCTTGTCAAGCCTTGCCTGGATGTGGGTGGGGACTCCGGCGCTCCCGGATGGCGCCGACGAGCCCCCCGCTACGCCCGACGCAGTTGCCGCAGACGCTCGTAGAAGCTCTCGCACGTGCCCACTCGCCATGCCTCCACGACCCGCGCGACGCGGTCGATTGAGTACGCGATCCTGTACTCGCCCACACGCAGGCGGTAGTACCCCTTCAGGTTGCCGGCAAGAGGTCGTACTCCATGAGGCCTTGGATCGTCGGCCAGAGCTTCGATCCGGGCGACGAGACGCTCCCGGTCCCGACGCGAAAGCCGGTCGAGGTCGCGGATCGCGCTCTCGTTGATCCGGACCTCGTACGTCAACTGAGGCCCAGCCGTTCCCTTGCCTCCTCGAGCGAGTAGCTCCTACCGCCCGCCGCGATGGCCTCGCGCGTTGCGTCTGCCAGCCCTTCATCCACGAGCTCCTCATACCGGGTTCCGCCGCGGGCGAGCCACTCGTCGAGGTCGGCCTTGCGGAAGCGCCACTCCTTGCCCACCTTGGCGCCCGGAAGCTGGCCCGCTCTGGCCTTGGCCTTCACGGTGTTCTCGCTCACGCGCAGGAACTCGGCCGCCTCCTTGGCTGTCAGCACCTCTGCGGTCATATCCGAGCACCTCCGTTCGTCAAACTACCACTTCCGAACAGTATCATACATCACTGTGCCGATTCAGCCGACTCCTTGTCGAGCCTTGCCTGGATGTCCGCCCGGAACTCCTCCGGGGTGCGGCCCCACTCGGTGAGGCGCTGGAGGCCGACCTCCCTTGCGAGCAGGCAGAAGCGGCGGAGCAGCGACCGACGCTCGGCAACGGTTCCGTAGCCGAGCTCGAGCTTCGCGAACATGAGCGGCATCCGCGCGACGCGGATCCTCCGGACCGCTTCCGCGTCGGCTCCCGCCAACCGCTCGGCCTCGCCGAACAGAGCGTCGTAGCGCGCGACGAGCTCCGAGGTCAGGTACGTCGTCCGCGCGTCGCCGGGCCCGCCGTAGATGCTGAGCCCGGCGCCCGATCTCCCGAGCGCGTCGTGCATCAGGTCGATGTACCGCCTGATCGGCCTCCAGCCGGCGCCGTAGTAGCCCTGCAGGAAGTCGTCCACGACCCGGTTCACGTCGCAGTCGGGGTTCCACAGCAGCTTGGCGAGTACGTAGGCTCGCAGCTCCCCGAACTCCCCGGCGTACTCGCGGTTGCCCTGCGCGAACATGCCCTTGGCGCCGTGGCTCACAAAGAAACGCACGTTCGGCTGCAGCACACGCAGGTTCGGGAACGGATCGAGCAGATTCGAGAACTGGATGACGTAGTCCCAGATGAACAGGTTGCCCGACAGCCGCGACCAGCCCCTCACGTCGTCCCTGAACGAGGCGTTCGCGGGATCGGAGGCGATCGGCTTGCTCCGGTTGCACTCGATGCTGCATAGCATGATGAGCACGTTGTCGGCCGGTGCAAGGGTGCGCGGTGGCCGCCGGGTGTACTGGTAGGAGAGCGTGGAGATGGTCTTGTCCGGGAGCTGGACGGCGACATTGTTCACGAACTCCAGCATCGACCCCATCGGCGTGCCCTCGCGTTCGTCTATGGCGCGACAGGCGTCGCACCCGCAGTTGCCGCCCCAGTCGTTCTGACTCACCGAGGTGTAGGTCGCGTCAGGGTGCTCCGCCCAGCGCTGCTTGAGCGCCTCCACCGCGATCCTCAGCACGTCCGGGTTCGTCAGGCAGAGCTGCTTCGCCTCACGCTTGCCGTTGACCAGGCCGTAGTACTCCGGGTGCTGAGCGAAGTACCTGTCGCGGGGCACAAGCGTGAAGAAGCTGTGGCACCACAGGTCCCAGCCGGAATGGTGCTCTCCGATCATCACGCCATCGCGCATGATCGACGCGTTGCCGTTGAGCTTGTTCCTGGACGCGAAGTCGGGGTCCATCGCGTCCGCGTAGTACACCTCGCGGAAGCTCAGAGCGGGCACCTGCGTCACGTCGATGGGCCGAAGCACAACTGTCTCCCGCCTCGGTATGACGCTGACTGTTGCGGAGAGCCAGCGACAGCCGAGGTAATCCTCGAGGAATGTGTAGACACCGTTCAGCGTGCCTCTTACTCCGCCCCCGGCGATGAGCAGCCTGTCGCCGCGCGTGAGTATGCGGAAGCCGTCGTCGCCCAGCTTCTCCCAATCGATCTCCACCCCGGCCCGCCGCAGCCTGACGCTATCGCCAAGGACGAGCTCATGGCTCGCCGCGGGCTGGTCATCGGTGACGATCGGTAGCTCGGCCCCGGTGACCTGCCACAGGAACCGCTGCACCTCATCCGCGGCCTTCCGCTCCGCCTCGGACGCGGCGGCAGGGATGACGATGCAGTACTCGCTCTTCCCGCCGTCCGTCAGCGCAGCCTGGCTTCCGCCCGAGACGGATGTAAGAACGCAGAGACACGTGCCGATGGGCTGCGCGAGCATGTGAGCCACCTATCGGGCCTCCCCTTCAACGACCACAGCGACGGGTCCGGCCCACGCCGCGGGCGGGACGAGCCTGAGCTTGCCGGGCTCGACCGACCCGCCGTCCTGCCAGGTCCCGGTCAGGCACTGGTACCACCGCACTGTGAGCTTGCCCTCTCCGTCAGCCTCTAGCTCGAACGGCTGAGCGGCGCTCTGATAGGCCACGTACCTGCGGCCCCGGACGGCGAGGCAATAGCCCGACGACACGAGTTCGTCAGCGGGCGCAAGCTCCCGGAAGCCCGCCGCCTCGAAGAACGCGCGGAGGTGCCCCATCATGGCGTAGCCGGGCGGTGTGTCCTCCGGGTGGATGACGTCCCAGGCCGTGCGCGTGTAGTAGTAGTTGGGATAGCCGCCGGCCATGCAGACCCGCCAGGCGCGGGCGAGCACCTCTTCGGGCACCTGTGCGACCCCGTAGGTGCGGTCCTCTACGCCGCCGGGGCCGCACTCGTACCCGAACTCGATGTTGAGCACCGGCCAGGCCTTGCGCCCCGACTGGCGGAGGATCGTCTCGTGCCAGTGGTCATGCTGCTGGTCGCTCTGGAAGTCGAGGAGGCTGTCATAGGCGCCCGAGTCGTAGGGACCGTCATCGTCGTGTGCCGTCATAAGGTGGTGGTACGGATCGGTCTCGCGGATGAAGCGGAGCGTGTCGAGCTTGTACTGCAGGTCCTTCTCGTTGTAGGACTCCTTGGAGAAGTCCCAGACGATGTTTAGGAATGCCGAATAGCGCGCGATCAGCCACGCCAGGTACAGGCGCTCCTCGGGGCTTCGTCGCTCGGGCCAGTTCACGTGCTTGTTGTACACCTTGATCATGATGTGCGCCTGGAGGGCGCGGGCGTTCATGGCCCGCACGATGTCGTCGTAGTGGCGCCAGTACTCGAGGTTCATCCGCCTGTGGTCCGGTGCGTCGTTGGTGCCCGCCCACGCGAACAGCGCCGGTGGTCCGTAGTCGGCGTCCTCGGTCTTGCCGGGGCGCCAGTCCGTGTCATGGGCGTAGGCGTTCATCACCACGTAGTTGAAGCCGCTCGCCGCGAGCTTGTCGAGGAACGGGCCGGCGGTGGGCAGGCCGGGCGCGCCCCCGAGGTCGAGCGCCCACAGCCAGTCGCACTCGTAACCGGTGAGGAGGAACGGCGAGCCGTCCTCGAAAGCGAAGCGCCGGGGGTTGCGCGGGTCGACGCGCAGCCGCCCGTGGGAGGCGGGGTTCACCTCGGCCTGGATGCTGACGGTTCGCCCATCGAGCGCAGGATCTTCACTCGCGGTCGTGACAGTCCACTCGCCCGCGCGTGTGGGCGCGAACCGCAGCTTGCAGGTGCCGTTGCCGTCGTAGAAGCCCGGGAGCGTCAGCGCCTCGCCGCCAGGCCCTTCGCAGCGACCCTCGAACCTGACCACGAACGGATTCGCGGGTTGCGCGGCGGACTCGAAGGCCAAGTCGATGGGCTCGAACACCCTCGCCGGCACCGGGGCGGCCGCCACGCACGCAAGGCTCGTCGCCGCGATGTGCAGACACAGCATGGGCTCACCTCCTCGGGGCCCGTGTTCCGGCCAGGCCCTCGGGCCTCCTCCGCGGGCCGCGCAGGCCTGGACCGGCCGAACGGGGAAGGCATCACCCTCACATGCCCGTCACAGGGAGGCCGCTCACATGCGCCGCGGATGCCAGCACGCCCTACTCCTCGTCTCGCTGGTGGCCCCCGCGTTCGCCCAGGGCCACCAGGCTGCGTCGCTCGCGGTGGGGGGCATGTTCGTCGCCTGGCAGGCGAGGCAGGGGCTTACGATCGCCTACCGGGGGATCCCCATTCTCACAGCGAATCCGTCGGAGCTGATCGTCCACGAGCGCTGGCAGAAGGTGCACTACCGGAGTGAGAACGGGGCGCCTTCCGCGACCGTCGAGAGCAAGGCCGATGAGACCGTCCTAACCATCCGCGATGCGGACGAGCACTTCAGATGGCAGAAGCGCGTCACCGTCCGACCGGGCAGCTTCCGCGTGGAGTGGGAGTACGAGCTGCTCGATCCCGAGGAGGCCGAGATACAGGTACTGTTCGGCGCCGGGGGCAAATGGCTCGCCGGAGCGGCGTACGACGTCACAGCCGACGGCAAGAAGACGGACGGCACGCTGGACCTGCCCACCTCCGGCCGCACGGACCCGTGGGCCGATGCGACCGAGCAGCGGTTCACCACGGACAACGGCGTGCTGACCGTCCGCTCCGATCGCGGCATCAACCTGCTGTGCGTCCCGGAGGGCGGGTCGTACTGGTGGGCCGAGAAGCTGAAGAAGGGCGACGTGCACCGCGCCGCGGTAGGTGTGACCATCGAGCCGGGGCCTGCGTCGGATACGGGCCTCCGGCTCACCGGACTCGTCTGCCCGAAGGTCGTCGATTCGCCGCGGGCCAGGCTCCGCGTGACCCTGGCCCGCGACGAAGGCGGTCCGGCGCGAGTCGAGCTGCACGCGTTGCCGGGCGGCGACCCGGTGACGGCGGATCTCACGGCCCAGCCGACCGAGACCGAGTGCACGGCCCCGGTCGAGCGCAACGGCCTCCAAGCGCTCACGCTTACTGCGACCGACCCCGCTACCGGCAGAGAGCTGCTGCGCATCACTCCCCTGTTCATCGAGGTGAAGCTCATGCTACAGGCAAGGTCACGCCTGTCCTACTACATGACCGAGCCCGAGGCTGAGATCGTCTTGGACTGCGACGTCGAGGGTGCCCCCGAAGGCCTGACAGCACAAGTGCAGATCCCGGGGACGCCGCCCGTCAGCGCGGACATCGCGTCCGCTCGGGTGCTAGTGCCGCTGGACATCTCTGGTCTGCCGGAGGGGACTTACGTTGTGACCTGCCGGCTCCTACGCGGCGCCGACCAAGTGGCGACCGCGGAGACGCGGCTCATGAAGCTCGCCCCGAAGCCGAATGCGGTGCAAGTCGACAACATCACCCACGTGCTCACAGTCGGCGGTCTTCCCTTCATCCCGTTCGGGTTCTACACGTACTACCCACTCAAGACGGGCATCATCGACCAGGAGGTCGTCAACGGCTTCAACCTATTCTCGCCCTACCACGGCGGCCCGCACACTGCGGAGCAGCTCGCCCCGATCCGCGAATACATGGATCGGTGCGCGCAGGTCGGCATGAAGGTGAACTACCACGTCATGTGGTCGAACCGGGCGAATATGACGGATGACGACTGGGCATCTCTCAGGGCCGAGGTCGAGGCGTTTCGCGACCACCCCGCCCTGCTGTCGTGGTACATCGCGGACGAGCCGTCGCTCGACCAGGCGGCGCATCTGGAGAAGGTCAAGCAGACCGTCGGCGAGCTTGACCCTTACCACCCGGTTACCGTCGTCTTCTACCAGGGCGCTGAGCATGCGAAGCGGTTCATGAGCGCGATGGACATCGTCATGGCCGACCCCTACCCCATCCCCGACGGCCCGGTCACGCGCGTGTCGGAGATGTCGGACGCGATCCGCGCGGCGTTCAACGATCAGAAGCCGCTGTGGATCGTCCCGCAGGCGTTCGGCGGCAACGAGTGGTGGCGCCGTGAGCCCACCGCCCGCGAGCAGCGCGCGATGACCTACCTCGCGCTGTTGCACGGCGCGCGCGGCATTCAGTACTTCATCAGGTCACCCTACTCCAGCTTCCCGAAGTCGCCGGTCATGTGGGGCGAGTGCTCGCGGTTGGCTCTGGAGACCGCGGAACTCACGCCCGCGCTGACCAGCGCTGAGGAGGCGCCGCCGGTCACTTGCTCCGAGCCCCTGGTTCACGTGCGCTCCTTCCTCGACCGGGGGATGCTCTACGTCATCGCGTTGAACACCGACTGGAACCCGCGTGCGGCCCAGTACCACGTCGAGGGCGTGGACTACTCGGGCGAGGCGGACGTGCTGTTTGAGGATAGGCACGTCCAGGTCACCTCAGGCGCCATAGATGAGCCCATCGACGGGTACGGCACTCGGGTCTACGCGGTCCCCATCGGACCAATGCCCCCCGATGTCGCGCAGTTGACTGAGGGCAACCTGGTCTTTGATCCGAGCTGGGAGGACTGCGCCAGCGTCGGCACGCCGAGCGGCTGCTATGCCGGGACGCCCGACGGCGCGACGAGCCTCGTCGACTCGCGGCTCGCCCTTAACGGGCGGCACTCGCTGCGGATGACCGCGCCCTCGGATGACGCGCTGCCTCGCATCAGCCCCTTCCCCGTCTCAGTGAAGGGCGGCAGCGAGTACCGAGTCTCGATCTGGGCCAAGGCCGCGACCGACGGCGTCAAGCTCAGCCTGACAGCCGGCGATGAGCATGAGTTCACGCTAACCACCGAGTGGCAGGAGTACTCCTTCGCCTGGAAGCCCACCGAGGACGGCCGCGTGGGCCCAACCATCCGCCTCGGCAGCGCCGGCACGGCCTGGCTCGACCTGTTCCAGGTGGCGCCGGGGGGGTGACGCTACCCTCCCTCGCCCAGCGCCGCGGCGAGGCCGGGCGCGATCTGACGGGGCGCCAGGACGACCCCGCTGGCTGGTCCGCAGCCGTCATGTACAGCACAAGCCCCGCCACTTGGGCGGGGCTTGCGACAATGCTGCGAGCGCTGGTTGGGTCTAGCGGCTCGGCCCCCAGCATGGGACAGTCGGCCACGCGCGGGGAAGATAAAACCGCACCACAAATACCGAAAAACTTAGACCATCCTAACCCCAGTCGTGCGCCGCTGTAAAGCGATAGTTCTGTGACTCTCTTGCTTCGTTCTCGCTCCCGCCGGCGTGACGGGTGCGGCGGCAGGCGTCCCTGCGCCCTTCGGCGTGGCGCGGGTCGCGCCGTACACAACAAGCCCCGTCTCAACGACGGGGCTTGTCTCTGTGTCTGGCTAGTGCTGTACTCGAGCGCGGGCGCTAGCGCCGGCGGAACCTGCGTACGAGACCCGCGGCGAGTGGCGCCACACCGATCAGGGCAAAGGCCGGCAGGCCCGGGGCCATGCCTAACTCGGTCCGGATGGCGCCCCAGCCGTAGACGATGTTGCCCTCATACGTGTGGTTTGTTACGCGCCAGAGGTAGTCGTTGCTTTGGCCCGTGTCGCCAACGGCTTCCCATGTCGGTCCGTCGTAGTAGCTGCCTACGCCTTCGAAGTCCGAGAAGATGTAGTCGAGAAGCAGGTTGCTGCTGCCATCGTACGTGAACGAGTCGTCCACGTCGATGGACAGCGTCGTATCGGTCCCCAACATGGAAACGGTTCCGTCGAAGATCAGCGTCTTGTCGGCCCCGTGGTTGCTATCAGGGTCGTCCGCCGACAGGCCACCCGTGTTAACGCTCGTGTTGGATGCGTAAACCTCGAGGGTCCAGCTCGCATCTCTCGTGCCGGAGTACGCGAAGTGCGTGATGTCTGTGACGTACAGCCCGCCATAGCCCGCGAGCATGTCGGAGTCGAACCACAGTTGATACCGCGTATTGCGGTTGTCCCCCCAAGGCCAGTAGTTGGCCGCACCCGCGTACACGTGGTCGTTCGTGTCGAACACGACCGCGTGAGCCGGAGCCAGAGCCACACAGACCAAGGGGATCAAAAGGAACAGCAGACGTGCGAACACCTTCAACCCACACACCTCCCTAGATGGACTGCTTGATCCACCTGCTACCCCATGCAGCGGCGAGAGTTACGCCCAGCACAAGGTGAACCCCTAGCAAACCAGACACGACTGTAGTGTAGCAAGGAAAGCCGGTGAGTGTCAAACCAGGATTCCGCGGAATGTCGCGTTACTGCGGCGTGATGTACAGCCATCTTCCCGACGCATCCGGGCCGATGGTGATCACGAGCGCGTCGCCGGCCCAGGGGGCTGGCCGTACATGACAAGCCCCGCCGCACGGACGGGGCTTGCCTCAATGCTCTCAGGTCTGATCGAGTCTAGCGGCGGCGCAGCCTCCGCGCTAGCCCGGCCGCGAGCGGCCCCACGCCGATGAGCGCGAACGCGGGCAGGCCGGGGGCCATGGAGAGCCTCACAAGGCTCCAGTCGGCTACGCCGGTGCCGCCTGAGTCTCCGGCACCCCAGTCGACCCGGCCGTCATAGTACCAGCCAAGCTCGACCAGGGAATCGCCTGCCGCGTACGATACGAAGTCTCCGTCCATGTAGAAGGACACGCGCTCGGCCGGATCGCTGACTGCGGGGTCGTAGGTGAACTCGTAGTCATGGAGGTCGTCCCACGGCTTGCCGGTGTCATACCCGCCGTTGGGCCAGTCGCCCCAGACTTCGACCCAGCTCCGGCCCAGCCACAGGTGTCCGTCGTCACCACCCCACAGGCTTAGGCCATAGATGCGCTCATCCCCGTGGCCGAGGCCACTGGTCCAGGTGAAGAAGACTGCGGAGTTGGGCACGAGACCGAGCGGCTCTCTCAATCTAACGCGCGCCTCGAGCGTCCAGCCTAGTGCGTAAGCCTCGTCGACCACGGAGGTGGGGATTCCATGGTAGCCCCACATGCACACGCCGCCGGCCGTACGCCAGGCCGGCTCCAGCGCGGGGGGCACGGAGCCGTCCCCCGGCTCCACGGCAGACCCCCCGCCGTATACGTAGTTCCAGCTCTCCGTCGCGGGGTAAGTGGTACCCACATGCTCGATGATCATGGTCGCGTGCGCGGTGGCGCACACGCCCACCAGAAGCAGTGCCGCTGTCGAAGCCTTCAGGCCGATCCTCATCGCTATCCCCTCCAACTCAGACACGAAGCTCGTGGGTCGAGATGCGTCAAGGTCGTGAGGGTCAGGGGGGTACACCGAGCCCCTCCCCGCTGCACCAGACAACGATATGCTATGCCGTGCCCACCTACTCGTCAATCACTCAATGCGGAGCGCGCCGTTACTGGGGCGTGATGTACAGCCACCTTCCCGACGCACCGGGGCCGATGGTGATCACAAGCGCGTCGCCGTCGCGCCGGGAGGGTACGAGGTCGCCGCGGCTGCCGGGCTTGGGGCCCTCGGCGTACACCTGGACGCTCTCCGGCAGGCCGACTGCGGGGATGCGCGCCTCGCCGCTGCCGTCAAATCGCCCCATCGCCACGGCGCCCCCGGGCACCCGCCGCTCCTCAGGCACACGCGCCCAGAACGCGGTGTTCCAGCGCGTGTCACCCATGCCCCACGTGTGGCCGTCGACGGTGATGCTCTCGGCCTGGTGACCGGCGAAGGCGATCAGGTTGCCGCCGGCGTCGATCCGGAACGTCACCACGCCGTGGCCCCAGTAGTCCACCGTGTGGCCGTTCACGTGGAAGCCTTTGAGGTCGATCACCGGGGACGGCGGCGGGTTCTCCTCGATGAGCCGCTTGTCGTCCTCAGGCCGCCGGCCGAAGCCGCCGGGCCACGTCTCCTCATAGAGCCGCAGGTGCGGCGCTACCGAGACCGCGCCGTTGGGGAACCGGCACGTGAGATACTCGCCCGTGCGGGACAGCACCTCGGTGTTGTCGTTCGTGTCCGGGAAGGCGCCGGTGGGCGGATAGGCGCCGAGCGCGTACAGCACCTCGGAGAGGGTCCGCTCGTCGTAGCCGAGGCTCCGCGACTGGTCATCGCGCGGACGGAACCCCAGGAAGGTGAGACTGCCGCCGGCCGCGGTCGTCCTCTCTGTGCCGACGATCCTGCCCTGTACGCGCGCCACTACCTCCGACCCCTCCGCCTGCCTCACGGGATACACGCGATCGACCAGCAGATCAGTGAGGATCGTTTGCGACGTCACTCCCGAGAGGTCACCCTCGAACTCGACGATCCTCCCGGGCAGTGGCCTGCCCATCCACGGGCCGGCATCGTACGTGACGCCGAACGCGGACGACCAGTCGGCGAGAAGCGGCCGGCCGTCCCAAGCGACCACAGGCGGCGGTCCGGACCACACGATCCTGCCGCCCTGATCGGCGAGCTCGCGCATCATGTCGAGGAGCTGCCGCGGCGGGTTGGGCTCGAACAGCGCGACGAGTGTGTGGAACCTCCGGCCGGCCATCTCGATCGCGCCGTCGCGCACCTTCCCGAGCTCGAGCAGCTTCTGGGTGGTGATGTAGTTCGCGTAGCCGTACTGCACCATCCATGAGCCGAACCGCTCGTCCACGCTCATGAGGTCGAACGGGTACAGCAGCAGCACGTCCACGTCGCGGTGCTGCATGTCCTGCACCATTCCGTGCAGCGGCGAGGACGCGGTGCCGAACGCCGCCTGCAGCCACCCGTGCCGGGCTCCCACCTCGGCCGGGCTGCCCCAGTGCGCGGCGTATGAGTAGGGCACTTCGTTGATGATGCCCGTTGAGCAGCCGAGCGCCAGCCCGAAGTAGTCCCTGTCGAGCCAGCCGCCCTCGGAGTGGTCGTTGCCGTTGCCTGTGAGGTAGTCGCCCCACTTGAAGTAGTCGGCGCACGCGGCGGCGGCCTGGTGCACTGTGCAGGACCAGACGAAGTTCGATGTGTACTCGTACTGGTTGATCTGAAGACGCTCGGGCCCGGTATCCCAAAGGTCGATGGTCGGGCTCTCGGCCCAAGTGGCGTGGGCGCGCGTCTCGATCTTGTGGCCCATCCGGCGCTCAAGGTGGCGCTTCGCCTTCACGAACAGGTCTGTGACGTCGTCCTGCAGCATCCGGTAGTACCGCGCGCGGAACAGAGCGGTGCGCGCGATGTCCTCCGGCGAGGCGCCGAACACGTGCATGGTGTCCGCCCTGGCCCAGACGTCGTTGCGCCAGTCCTCCTGGCCGTAGCAGAAGTAGACAAGGTACTTCGCGAAGTCACGGTACTCCTCGCCGTAAGTCTCGGCGAACCTGTTGCGGAGCCCGTCGCTCACGTAGCGGGCCGCGAACTCGCCGTTGTCGTGGTGGTTGAAGTACCCCCAGTCCTGCTGGATGTGCATCTCGTCCGAGTAGAGGCCGTTGAGCTTCACCCCCGCGTCGACGTAGCGGTCCACTAGGCCGGTCAGGAACGGCAGAGCCTTATCGCTGAAGTAGTCCATCTCGGGCGTGCGGTACACCTGGACGACCAGCACCCGGTCCAGAGGGCCCACATCCGCGCGCCCGGTCCCGTGGACCACGATGCGTTGGGCTCTGTAGTCGCCCCCGCCGATGACCGCGCCCTCCCAGACGTCCACCTGAGCCGTGTCGGTGATCTCGACGATCTCCCCGGGGTTCACCGCCAGGTAGTGGGTCCCGCCGATGGGCCGCTCGCGGAACGCGAACACGCGCACGCCGGCATCCTCCACCTGGATGGGCCCCTTGTTGTTGACCCACTGCTCCTGCCGCCAAAGCTGGACGCTGTAAGCGCCCGTAGCCGCGTCGCGCAGGCCCTTGCGATAGTGCATCCAGGTGCCGGACTCGCCCGTCGCCTGGCGGTAGCCGGGGCCGATCTCCAGCGGGCTGAGCAGGCCCAGCTCGAGCGCCAGGCCGTACTGCTCCGCGAACTGGGCGATCCTGGCGATGTAGCCGACGTACTCGTCAGTGTCCGGCATGAGCGTTCGCGGGGAGTCCTGGCCGGGGCGGTACTGCTTGAAGAAGTGGTCGAACGAGATGAGCAGCGTGCGCCAACCGGCCGCCTGGGCCTTCTCGCAGATGCCCCGGGGGCTGTCCTCCTGCTTGTCGAAGGTCAGCGAGAGGTCGATGACCTTGTCGGGGTCTGTTGCCAGGCTGACGAGCTCATCGTCGCGGGTGAGGATGATGCCGGCCTTCCCCAAGAGGAACGCGTACGGCCCGGGGTAGCTCACAAGCTCGCCTGTGTAGAGGTTCTCGGGGATCGGAGCGTTCATGTCTTCCTCCTGGGCGGTACACGCCGGCGCGAGGACGGCTGCGAGGGCGATGGTGAGTGGGAACGAGCGCATGTGGGTGGGTCCTTTCGTCGGGCGACCGGCCGGCGGGCGACGCGCGCGTCGCCCCTACGAAGGCGCACCTGGCCGTGGTTCGGGCGGAGGGCGGGTAGGCCCTTTCCGCCAGTCGGGGGAATGACCGCGGTGGATGCCGGCGAGGACGCCGGCCGTCCCAGTCATCGCGGACAGAGGCCACAGAGACATGACCGAACTCGCCGCACTGCTCGCCCTGGGGATGGCTACGCTTCAGCCGCCCGGCGTCACCCGCATCTACGTCTCGCCTGACGGGCGGGACGGCGCGGTGGCAACCCTGGCTGCGGCGCAGGCGAAGGTGCGGGACGTCTGCCGCGACGGCCTCACGCGCCCGGTTGAGGTCATCCTGCGCGGCGGGACCTACCACCTGCCCGAGCCACTCAAGCTCGGACCGGAGGACTCGGGCACAGCCGACTGCCCGATCACGTACCGCGCGGCTGACGGCCAGCAGGTCACGATCAGCGGCGGCGTACCGGTCACCGGGTGGGAGAAGCGTGGCGACCTCTGGGTCGCTCCCGCCAAGGGGCTGCCGCCGGGGCTGCGGCTGCTGCGCGTCGGCGACAGATGGGCCACCCGCGCGCGTCACCCCAACGTCGACCCGAGCGACCGCATCAAGGGTGGCTGGACCTTCGCCGACTTCGGCGGCGAGCCGTGGGAGCGCGGCGCGTTCGGCACCGCCGTTTCGAACACACACAACGTGGGCACAAGGCTCACTTGGCGCATCCGCGTGCCCGCGGACGGGGCATACGCTGTCTGGCTTCGCTATGGGCACCACATGACGGACTACAACATCGAGGACATGGCCGGCCACAGCGTGCTCTCCGTCGACGACGGCCCGCAGGTGCCACTCGAGAACCTCCCTGACACCGGCTCATGGGGGACGCTTCAGTGGTCGCGCGTGTGTAGCCTCGGCCTAACTTCCGGCGAGCACGTGCTCGCCTGGGAGAACGTCAAGGGCGGCGGGCTTCAACTAGACGCTTTCGCACTCACCGACGACCCGGCGTGGGATCCAGCGCAGGCCATCGGCCCGCCCACATGGTGGGGCGCTGCCACCATAGCGCTACCCGCCGACGGCAGGCACCTACTGATCGTGCAGTGTGAGGCGTGCGAGACGGCCGTCGGCGCGGAGCTGAGCGTCCCCGATGCCAGCCCGCCGGGCACCACGACCGACATGCGCTTCCGCGAGGGCGCCTTGCCCCAGTGGGCTGGCGTGACGGGTGCGGAGGTTCACATCTTCATCGCGTGGGGGTGGGTGAACGCGATCGTTCCGATCGACCGGATCGAGTACCCCGACCGCAAGATCGTGTTCGCCGGTGAAGCCGCGCAGGATGTGCGCGTCGGCAACCGGTTCTTCGTCGAGAACGTGCGAGATGCGCTCGACGGGCCGGGCGAATGGTACCAGGACTCCGCCGCGGGCGAGCTGCTCTACATGCCTGACGACCCCGCATTCTCCGGTGCAGACGTCGTAGCTCCCGTCCTCGACCGGCTGGTCGTGTTCGAGGGGGACCCGGCGGCGGGTAGGTTCGTCGAGAACGTCCACTTCCGCGGATTGCGCTTCGCCGACACGACCTACAACCTGACAAGGGACTACTACACCCCGCAGGACGCTTGCGTCGTCATGTCGGGCGCACGCGACTGCAGCGTGGAGGACTGCGAGTTCTCCTGGCTCGGCGGGTACGCCGTGAAGCTCGCGAATCGCAGTGAGCGATGCACAATCCTCGGCAACCAGGCGCACGACATGGGCCAGGGCGGCGTCGTGATGGTCGGCGGGACGGCCGACGAAGCACACCATTGCGAGGTGATCGGCAATACGCTGGAGCGGCTCGGGCTGATCTACAAGCACGTCGCCGGGGTCTACGTCTGCCATGGCAGCGATAACCGCATCGCGCACAACCGCATCGTCGATGTCCCGCGCTACGCGGTCTCCGTCAAGAGCCAGGGCGAGGAGGCGCTGTCTCAGCGCAACGTCGTCGAGTACAACGAGATGATCCGCACGAACCTCGAGACGAACGATACCGGCGCGTTCGAGTCTCTAGGCTATGAGCACCGCGACAGCGGGAACGTCGTGCGCTACAACCTGATCCTCGACTCGGTGGGCCTGATGACCACGGCCGCGGGGGAGATCCAGTCGCCGTGCTTCACGTGGGGCATCTACCTCGACGACTACAGTAGCGGAACGACCGTGTACGGCAACATCGTCGCGCGCACGGTGGTCGGCGGGGTGTGCGTCCACGGCGGGCAGAACAACGTCATCCGTAACAACGTGTTCGTCGAGGGACGCGACCACCAGGTGAGGCTGCAGCCGCGCGATGAGTTCATGAAGGGCAACGAGTTCGTGAACAACATCGTGGCCTACTCGCGGCCCGAGTCGCAGCTTGTCTTCTCGTGGCGATCGGCGAAGGGTCTGTTCGCGGAGTGGGACCGCAATGTCTACTGGCTGAACGGCGGGGACATCCCTTCGCTCGGGGCCTACCTGACGCCTGAGGGCACGTGGGAGCAGTGGCTCGCCGCCGGGTTTGACGTGCACTCGGTGATCGCCGATCCGCTCTTTGCAGACCCGGAGCATGACGACTACCGGCTGCAACCCGGCAGCCCCGCGTTCGCGCTCGGATTCGAGCCGATCCCGGTCGACAAGATAGGGCCGAAGGGGCTGGAGCGGTAGGGTCATTTGGTTGCCGGCCAAGTGACGCACGCCTCTGCCGACCTCACCCCCCGGCCCTTCGTCAGGCTCAGGGCCGTCCCCCTCTCCGCAAGCGGAGAGGGGGTGGTCACTGGCGAAGCAAGGGACCGGGGGTGAGGTCGACAGGGCCGAGCAACGCGGCTATGAGAAGGCACTGCTGGAGCGGCAGGCAGAGCGAGTCTGGGAGGACACCTGAATGGCATTTGAGGCCGAGCGCCGCGAGGTGGCGTACTTCATGCGGCGCCTATACGCGCAGCGCCTGACGACGGCAACAGGCGGCAACGTCTCGCTCAGGGCCGCCGACGGTTCTGTGCTTCTCACCCCTTCCGCCACCGACAAGGCGCGCATCCGGGCCGATGAGATCGCCATCTTCGACCCCGCGGGGCGGAATCTCACCCCGGATCTGGTCCCCAGCTCCGAAACCCCGATGCACCTGCGCATCTACGAGCTGCACCCGCGGATCAGCGCGGTGGTGCACGCACACCCCATCACCGCCAGCGCGTTCGCGTGTGTGCAGACGCCCATCGACCTGGAGCTGATAAGCGAGACCTACGCGTTGCTCGACGCCCCGGTCACGGTCCCATACGCCTGCTCGGGGACGGACGCGCTGGCCGAAAGCGTCGCGGTGACTGCGGGCCGCACGAGCAGCATCCTGCTGCAGAACCACGGCGCTCTGACCACGGGCGCGACTCTCATGCAGGCGTTCAGCCGCATGGAACTCCTCGAAGAGGCCGCGCGCCTGACGCTTCTCGTGAAGCAGCTCGAGGGAGTGCGGCACCTGACCGACGACGAGCGCGCCGGGCTCGACCGGCTGATGGGCAGGTAGGGGCTAAGGAGGTCACGTCGCGCGATGGAGCCGATCGTCAACCCGCCGCCTCCCCCACCCGTGCCGCCGACGTACGGCAAGCCGTACGACCCCGATCAGCTCAAGAGGCAGACCCGCACGGTCGTGCTCATCCTTCTTGCCGTGCTCATCCCACTTGGGTGCTGCTTCGCCGTTCCCTTCGCCTTCATGTTCTGGGAGATCCGCCGGGAGACGCTCTCCGAGACGACCGGCACGCGCGGCGCTGAGCAGGTGTGGCAGCTTCCGGACAGCTACACGGCGGTCGCCGCCGATGGTCCGATGGCGACGCTCTACGGCACAGTGGGCACGGACCTATGCAGGATAGATGCGACGGGAACGGAGACCGGCAGGTGGACGTTGCCCATTGAGGCGACGCGACTGCGGTGCGCCCAACTGGACGGTCTGCCGCCACTGGAGGTCATCGCCACCGACGGGCATCGGGGCGTGGTCGCGCTCTCCTCGGCCGGCAGGGCGCTATGGCAGTACGAGGCGCCCGCGGACGTGCTCGACATCAACGCCGGGGCCCTTGGCGGACGCACGAACGCCGTCGCGGTCGGCACCAAGGCCGGGGTGTTCGTTCTTGACAGCACGGGCAAGCCGCTGTTCGACCTCACCACCATCGTGGAGGTCACCAGCGTGTGCATGACCCAGGCGGGTGGCGGCGCCACGCCGGCGGTCGCGGCACTCCACAATGGCGGAACGCTCACGATGTGGGACCGGGCCGGCAGGGAGGTGTTCGGCCCAACCCCCTACCAAGGGCAGATCGTCGTGGCCATCAGCGGCGAACCCCGCAATGCCACTACGGTGATGTCCGTTCGACCCGACCCGCCCGGCTACACCACGCTGCACTACGCTTACCTGGACGGGGCTCCTGGCATCACATCCGGGGGCGAGGAGAGCCCGGCTGGGGAGGGCGCTTTACTCTCAGCCGCCGTACCGTACGGTCGGGCGTGGATCGTGGCCGGCACCAGCACAGATGAGGTCTGTGTGTACAACGTTTCCACCCATCGTCGTTGGGGACCGGAGCGACTCGTGCGGCAGCAGGTCGGTGGCCGAAGTCGCCCGGAGGTAGCCTGGCTTGAGACCAGTACGGACGCGGAGCCGCAGTTCGCGGTCGCCAATGGGAGCTCTCTGACGCTGTACAGGCTGAGGAGGTAGACCAAGTGAAGGGCGCCGCAGTGCACCAAGGTAGGAGCCCTTCAGTTCATCGCGATCCATCGAGCAAGGCCGTTCCGCTGCTGGTAACGCTCCTCGCGCTCAGCGCGGCTCTCATCGGGGGCCGTTCTATCTGTTCGAGCTGATCGAGTCGCTGCGGTCGGATATCGATATGGCCGGACCTTGGATGCTACTCGCCGGGTGCGCCGCTCTAGCTGTGGCGATCCCGGTCTTGTGCATCCTGTGGGTGGAGCGAGCCGCTATCCCAGACTACGTGGCGCGCGAGCGGGCCAAGGGTGGTATGGCGGGTCCCCACCCCGAGGGTAGGCCACCCCCGTCCGGTTGGGTGGCCGTCCTACCCCTTCTGCTGACATTCGTGTGTGTCGGTCTGTGGCAGTTCTTTGGGTCGTTCGCTCCCGACCTCACGTGGTCGGATGTGGCCAACCCGGAAGCGCTGGTCTTCATCGGTTCGCTCGCGCTCGGGCTGATCGTCGGCGCGTGGGCTACCGTGCTGGCGTGGATCCACGCGTGGGACATCGCCGATTGGACAGCCGCCGGAGCCAAGTCGCTTTGGCGGCTGGCTCGCCGGGCAGAATCCACCGGGTGACGCCACGGTCGGGCGACGTGCCGGTCGCGCCCTACAGCGTGCTCCACTGAATCTGTGGTAGTCCTGGGGGGCTCACTCAAGTGTGGGGCAATCGACCCAGGGCAAGGCCGCCTCGCGGCCTTGCCCTGGGCCACAACGTGCCGCCGCGTCGCGACTCCGGCGGGCGACCTACCGGTCGCCGCTACGGAGGTGCATGGGCGGCCACATTGGGCCGCCCCTACGGTGCTGGCTCGATGCCGGCGCCCAGGATGTGCGCGAGGTTCGCGTCCGGCGTGACCTCCGGGACGATCGCGCCGGTCGGGGAAGTCATCAGTGTCGTCACGCCCGGGCCGTGGCCGGCGGTATTGCATGCACCGTGAGCGACAACGCCCACGCTCACCGCGCCTGTCTTGTAGATCCGCCCGTGCGAGTGGTCCGCGTTGACGATCGCGACGATGTCCCCGAGCCGTAGCCCTTCGAGGCCGTGCTCCTTGACCTTGGCCTCGTCGAAAAGCTGGATGTCATAGTCGCCCGTGTGGCAGTCGTCGGTCCCAAGGCCGGCGCCCATGATGCGAGCGGGGACCAGCTTCGCGACGGGCACGACCAGCTTCCCCCGCCGTGCCCGCACGGGCCACTTCCTGTTCCGCAGCATCCGAGGGTCGAGGCTCATCACGCTGATGTCGGGGAAGTCGGTCAGCGCGAGCCCCTGGCCGAACGCCTCGACGCGGATCGTGTCTCCATACGTGAGCTTACGAATGACGTCTTCCGGGAAGTCGATGAGGACATGCTCGCAGCCGCCATGCGTGCCTGTGACGAATCCGCGGCGCTCGTCGTCGCCTATCTTCACGGTCGCCGTGTTGCCGACACAGGAGAGGTAGTTTGCGCCGCTGTTCTTGCCGTTGTCCGAGTTCTTCGTGGAGACGCACGGCTCGAGGTGATCGCCCACCCAACCCAGCGCGGCGTCGCCGACCCGCAGGTTGAGCGTGATCCCGCCAACCCCCATCAGCGAGAGCGGCTTCCCGTCCGGGGTGGTGCGGTATCCGCGGCTGTGAGACGGATGCACCGGCTGCACCTCGACGGGAATGCGGATGAGCTTGTCCTCATTGGTCCTGAGTGGAGTCGCCATCGCGTGTCTCCTCTGTCTCCGATGTGTGGGTCCGGCGCGTCACTTCGGCGCGAGGGCGCGGAGGCCTTCGTCCCATCGCTCGGGCGCCTGCGGCCCGGAAAGGTGACCCAACGGCTGCGGGCGAAGGCGGTGTGGTCCGCCATCGTCGCGCACCCGGGGAGAGGGCGAAGGCAGAGGCAGGGCCCAACCTGCTCGTGCCGGCCTCCATGGAACGACGGGAGGGCCTGTGTCGGCATTCTGGTCGCAGACACCTGAAGCGCTACTCGGTGAACTGGGTTCGACTCAAGGCGGCCTGAGCTCCACCGAGGCTGCGGCTCGACTGCGTCAGTATGGCCCGAACAGCCTACGGTCCACCAAACGACGCGGCGTGATAGGCGAGTTCCTCGGTCAGCTCACGAACTCCATCGTCCTGCTGCTGCTGTTCGCGGCCGGGCTCTCGTGGTGGCTCGGCGATCGCACGGACGCGATCATCGTGCTGGCCATAGTCTTTGCGAGCGCGCTGCTGAGCTTCCTGCAGGAGCACTCAGCCGGCGACGCTGTCAAGAAGCTACTCGCGCTGGTTCAGACACGCGTCACGCTCCTGCGCGACGGCAAGCTGCAGTCCATGCCGCTGGAGGCCGTCGTTCCGGGCGATGTGGTGGCCCTCAGCGCGGGCTCAGTAATCCCCGGCGACGGCGTTCTGATCGAGGTTCAGAACCTGTTCGTGGACGAGGCCCCGCTCACGGGAGAGACCTTCCCCGTAGAGAAGCGCCCCGGCGTCGTCGCAGAGGATGCCACACTGGCCCAGCGCTCGAATGCCGTGTTCTCGGGCACCCACGTCGTTAGCGGCACAGCAACCGCGCTGATCGTGCGAACCGGCAGGGATACCGAGTTCGGGGAGATCGCACAGCGCCTCCAGACGCACCGCCCCGAGACGGAGTTCGAGCGCGGGATCCGTCACTTCGGGTTCATGCTCACCGAGTTTACGCTCGTGCTTACCACCGGCGTGTTCGCTGTGAATGTGTTCTACCACCGACCTGTGCTCGAGTCGCTCCTCTTCGCGCTTGCCCTGGCGGTGGGCCTCACGCCGCAGCTATTGCCCGCCATCATCAGCGTGAATCTGGCGCGCGGAGCCCAGGGGATGGCCCAAGTGAAGGTCATCGTGAAGAGGCTGGCGTCGATCCAGAACTTCGGCAGCATGAATGTGCTGTGCTCAGACAAGACCGGCACCCTGACGGAGGGCACCGTGCGGGTCCATGGAGCCTACGGTCCCGATGGAACCGACGACCCCGAGGTGCTGCGGCTGGCTCGGGTCAACGCCGCGTTCCAGTCCGGCTTCAGTAACCCCATAGACGCCGCTCTGCTTCAAGACGGAGCCGCCGACCTGACGTCAGGGCTCACGCTGTTGCGAGAGCTGCCGTACGATTTCCTCCGCAAGCGCCTTACCGTGCTCGTCGCCGACTCCGAGGGGCCGCTGCTGATCACCAAGGGCGCACTGGAGCCGGTTCTGGCGGTCTGCACTCGGGTGCACGGGCGAGACGACCGCGATACCCCACTCGATGCCCTTCGTGACACCATCCTTTGCGAGTACGCGGGCTACAGCGCCCAAGGACTCCGGGTGCTGGGGGTGGCCGTGCGCCGACTTGCCTCGGCTCCGGACATGCTCAGCCCGTCCGACGAAGTCGACATGGCCTTCGCGGGCTTCCTGGTGCTCGACGATCCTCTGCGGCCGGACATCCTGCGTACGGTCACGGACCTCCGCGAGCTCGGGGTCAGTCTGAAGATGATCACCGGCGACAACCGGCTGGTGGCGGCCCACGTCGCACAGCAGGTCGGCCTTCCCGGAGACCGGGTGCTGACGGGCCCTGAACTCCGGAACATGAGCGACGGCGCCCTGCGTAATCAGGTAACGCAAGTGGACGTCTTCGCCGAGATCGAGCCCAACCAGAAAGAGCGGCTCATCGTAGCGTGCAAGCGCGCCGGGTTCGTCGTCGGCTATGTTGGCGACGGCATCAACGACGGCGCCGCCCTGCACGCGGCCGATGTCGGCATGTCGGTGTCGAACGCCGTTGACGTGGCGAAGGACTCGGCCGACATGGTCATGCTCGAGGAGGGGCTGGGCGTCCTGGTCGCCGGGGTCCGTGAGGGGCGCAGGACCTTCGCGAACACGCTCAAGTACGTCTTTATGGCCTCGAGCGCCAACTTCGGGAACATGTTCAGCATGGCGGGCGCATCGCTGATCCTGCCGTTCCTGCCGCTTCTCCCAAAGCAGATCCTCCTGATGAACCTGCTCACCGACATGCCAGAGATGACTATCGCCGGCGACGCGGTGGACCCGGAGCTGGTCCTGAAGCCGCGCAGGTGGGACGTCGCCTTCGTCCGCCGTTTCATCCTCATCTTCGGGCCTCTCAGCTCGGTGTTCGACTTCATGACCTTCGGCGTTCTGTTGCTCATGCGGACATCGCCAGAGCTTCTGCGGACGGGCTGGTTCATGGAGTCCATTGTCTCCGCTACCCTGATTGTGTTGGTAATGCGCACCAGACGCCCGTTCATCCGGAGCAGGCCTAGCCGGGCCCTCTCCTGGGCAACGATGGGCGTGGTCGTGGCCACCCCCGCTATCCCATTCACACCGCTGGGCCCGCCGCTGGGCCTGGTCGGCATGCCCGTGCCCATCATGCTCGCCATGTTCGGTGTCGCGGGCCTGTACGTGCTGTCTGCGGAACTCGTCAAACACTGGTTCTACGGCCACCCAAAGTGGAGCAGCTAGGCGCAGCGCGAGGGCGATCGTGAGGCGGAAGCGGGCATCGCGACCTCTGTCCGCTCTAGAGGTCGGGGTGTTGCCTGCCGTCGAGGGCCGTCAGCGCAGCGTCGCGCGCGAGCTTGTCGACGGCCTCGTTATGCTTCGCGCCCGCGTGGGAGCGCACCCAGTGCCACTCAATCCGGATGCCGCTGGCAGCGACCTCGCGAGCGTAGCTCCTCGTTAGGTCCGTCTTCGCCCGCCAGCGGCCCGTGGGCCAGAAAGGCAAGCTCTCGTAGTCGTGGTAGATCGCGACCTGAGTAATCCCCTCAGCTTCGCACCACTCCAGTGCCTTCAGCACGGCGACGATCTCACCGGCCACATTCCAGTGCTTCTCCGCGCCAGGTGGGATGTCACTGCCGGACGCGCGGTGCAGCTCCTCGCCGTCCTTCCGCGCGATGAAGGCCCACCCGACGGCGACGTGCGGTTCCCGGCTGACATACGACCCGTCGACCCAGATCTCTACCGTCCCCGGTGCCGCAGGCGGCAAGACGCCGCCTCCGGGGTGGCCTAAGTCGCCTCCCACCGACGCAACGGCGGTCTCGGCCGCCTTGCGGACGGCATGCCGCTGCGCTGCACTAAGCTCGGGGCGCAGCTCATTGAAGGTGACGCGAGGGCCCTTCTCTCCCCAGTACGCAATCAGGTTGCCCAGTCGGACCCCATCCGAGGTCGCGACGACGACCTTCTGACCCCACTGCACAGCCGGGCCGGGCTCCGCCGAGAGCCCGGCTTCCCTGAGCGCGTCCACGATCACCAACACCAGTTGCGCCACGCGCTCGGCGTAAGCAGCTTCGTTTGTCAACAGCGCCTCATCCATACGACCCACGTGTACGGGGTCAGTTGATCAGCCGACAACACCGCGCCGAGTCCGGTGGCCGCGTCAGCCAACAGATCGACGTGACCATACCACTCGTCGTCCAGAAAGAGGAACTCCCGCATCGCTGCTTCGTGTTCGGCCGGATCCCGAAACATGACGTCGCCGAGGGCTACAGTGCCTGCGGGCGCGAGGACGCGGAGCATCTCCGCGAGCGCCTCGCCGTGCCGCTCGTAGGGAACGTGGTGGAAGGCATACGTGCTGACCACGCAGTCGAGCTCAGCATCGCCGCAGGGAATGCACAGGAAGGGATCGCTCACGACCGCGAAGGAGGCGCCGGCGAGCTCGGGCTTGGCGCGCGCCCGCTCGACCATGCTCAGGGACGGGTCGAGGCCGAGGGCCTGAGCGCCAAGTGCGGCGCAACGAGCAGTGAGCTGGCCCGTGCCGCAGCCGATGTCGAGGACGCGCGAGCCGCAGGCCACACCGGCGCGCTCGACCACGAGGTCCAGCACATCGTCGTACCGGGCCCACAGACCGTCCGCCTTGCGCGCGGCAACGGAGGCGTCATACCGCTCGGCCCAGTCGTCGAAGAGGGAAACCGAGTCGTCTCGGCTCAACCAAGCACCTCGCAGGCGAGACGCCTGCGCCACGGGCGATGCGCTCGTGGACGCCGCTACGGTGCGGCGGGTACCTCGCCCAGGGCCAGGCGCACGGTAGCTAGCCGACAGGCTGTCTCCGCTGCCGCACACGCCTCCTCGACACGAAGCCGCATCGCCCTTGTGGCCTCATCCACGGCGCTCCGGAGGCCGGCCAGATCGCTCGCGTACTCGGCGAGCGCCGTCGCGACGGCTTGGCGTGCTTGCTCCCGTTCAGTCGCCACCACCCCGCCCAGATCGGAGAAGGCCTTCGACACGGCCTCATCCGCCGCCTTCTCCGCGGCCAGCGTGGTCGACGCGCCGCCGATGAGGTCCGCCAGGGCGGGCTGTATCTGGGGCGCGAGCTTCGCCAGCTCAGGGTTCTGCAGCCAGCGCTGGAGGTCTTGCATTAGGTTGCTCTCACGCGAGCTAAGCATGCTGCCTGAGCCGCCCCACCGGTCTTCCCCACCCCACCGCTCACCGCGGGAACTGGAGTACTCCTGATAGGCTTGCTGGACCGACTGCGACCACTGCGAGCTCGCCTGGCTGATGTCCTGCTGGAGCGAGTAGCGCAGCGGGTTGCCGCCCTGGTTGAGAGGGTCGAGCATCTTAACCTCGGCGCACGCGATGGCCGCTTCGAACTCCGTAGCGGCGCAAGCCAGCCGCGCGTGATACCGCCTTAGGGCGAGTTCCGTGTAGACGCGCTGAGACTTGCTGGCGGCCGCAGTCTCGAACAGGTGTCTGGAGGTTAGGGCCGCCAGGTCTCTCGCGAAACGGTTCACCAAAGCCGTTTCGGTCGGCATCGCGCCTGTTGGTTCCTGGGCAAGGGCGGGCACGGCGAGCACAAGCAGAGCCGGGATCAGTGCGTATCGGGCCATCTAAGCGCCTCCCACCGTGTTCATAGAGAGCGTGCCGCTCTCTCGCGTTAGATGCTCCGCGCCTCACCGATGTTCGGCCCCGGCTGCCTCGTCGGTGCCGATCCCGCCTAGGGCCAGCTTCAGTAGGGCGGCACGGCAGGCGGCCTCGAGCGTCTCGTACGCATCTTGGGTCTTCAGGCGCATGGCCTTGATCGCGTCGTCGCAGGCGGACCTGAACCGATCCGGGTCCTGTGCGAGCTCCTTCAGGGCGGTCCCGATAACGCCCTGGGCCGTCTCCCGCTGCTGCGCCAGAGTCTCGTCGAAGGTCTTCTCCGCTTCAGCGATTGCGGCATCGGCCGCGGCCATCGCGGCGGCGATTGCGCCGGGCGATCCGTAGTAGCTCGGCAACGAGGGTTGCACGGACGGCGTCAGCGGCGCCAAGTCTGGGCTCTGTAGCGACTGCTGGAGCCGTTGGAACAACTCCTGTGCCCGCTGGGTGACCCGCGACATCGCCATTCCGTCATCGGTAGCCGCCTGCTGGGCGCGCGACACACCGGAGTAGTACGCGCTCCATGCCCGCTGCGTGTCCGAGTTCCATTGGCCGCACGCCTGGTAGGCGCTCTGAGCGAAGAGGACGCGGGCTTGGCTTGCCTGTGCAGCACCGATCACGAACCGGAGCTCCGCGGCAGCGATCGATGCCTCCAGGTCGGTGCTTGCCGCTAGGCCATCAACCTCTAGCTGTTTCAGCGCCAGCCTGATGCCAACTTGGCCGGATCTGCTCGCGGCCGCCGTTTCGTACCTGAACCTGGTCATGAGGTCTGACATGTTGTCGCCCAGTCGACCGATGAGCGCTCCCTCAGTCGGAGCGGGCTGCACCGGGTCCTGGGCGACTCCTGGCAGCGCAATCCCAACTAGCACGAGCAGGCTCGTGACCACACGCATAGTGTGCGGCCTCCCCTCTGTTGTCCCCGTCGCGGGCGGGGCTAACGGTTAGAGTCCCCTGAATAGCGTTGTGTTCGGCCCACTGAGCGCCGTGCTTGCGGCAGGCCGCCGCAGTCCCGTGGCGGAACGGTCAAGGCGCGAGCGTCCTTGCACACGTCGGGCGCGAATGCCGGCGGGGCGCCGGCGCTGCCAGGGGCGGGCTCGAATGGTCGCGGAGACAAACAGCCCCTCGACTCCCTCGGAGGCGGGCTCTCGCCGCTGCCTGACTCCAAGGGCCGTCGTCGTCTCGCTCGTGCTGACGTTCCTCGGCGTGCTATGGATCAGGCAGTCCGAGCTGCTGTCCTTCACCTGCCAGATCACGGAGTCGATCCCGCCGATCCCGGGGCTCGCCGTCCTCTTCCTGTTCGCGCTGCTTCGTCCTCTGGCCGCACGAATGGGGTTCAGCAGGGGCGAGATCGCCGTCATCTATGTGTTCGTCGGCGTGGGCACCGTGATGTCCGCCGTCGGGGTGACGCAAGCGTTCCTACCGTACCTGACGGTGCCGCACTACTTCAGCGACCTGCCGGACCTGAAGATAGGGGAGCTCGCCGACCTGCTGCCGGCATGGATCGGACCGCGCGATCCGGAGGTCATCCGCACGTTCTACGAGGGGCTCGACGGGCGCCCCATGCCCTGGGGTGAATGGGTCGGCCCGCTGGCCCTATGGCTGGGGTTCTTCCTCGTCTACTGGTGGACGGCCACGTGCGTGTGGACGCTGTTCCGCGCCCAGTGGGTCGAACGCGAGCGCCTCACATTCCCGGTGGTGTCGATCCCGGTTCGCCTGACCGAGCCGCCGGGGTCCGGCGACGAGCCCACGTTCTTCAGGAACCGTCTGGCATGGCTCGGCTTCGGGCTGGTGGCGGCGTATCACGTCATCAACGTGCTGCACATCATGAATCCGTCGGTCACGGCGCCGGGGGCGTACTTCTCGCTCGGGCAGTACTTCACGGAACGCCCCTTGAACGTGCTCGGAGGGCTGTCGATCTGGCACCGGCCAGAGCTGATAGGTCTCGGCTTCCTCGTGCCGCTCGACATTCTGTTCTCCGTCTGGTTCCTCTTCGTGCTCCAGCAGGTGGTCGCGGTCCTCGGAGCCGTGGCCGGGGTCGATTCGCCCGGGTACCCGTTCCCAGGCGACCAGGCGATGGGAGCTTACCTCGCGGTCGCCGTCGCGCTGGTGCTACTGGCGCGGAGGCACCTCCGGGCCGTGGTGCGGCAGGCCGTCAGGAGGGGCCATATGCCCGGGGACCGTGCGGAGCCCCTTCCCTACCGCGTGGCCGTGTTCGGGCTTGTCGCGGGGTTCGCGGCGCTAGTGTTGTTCGCGTGCAAGGTCGGCGTCGCTCTGAGGATCGCCATGCCTTTCTTCGCGATGCTGCTCAGCTTCGGACTTGTCTACTGCCGCATCCGCTGCGAGTCGGGCACTCCCTCGATCTGGGTCCTGCAGCATTCGGAGCTCAAGTTCCTGCCGACGCGCCTCTTCGGCTCGGACTTGTTCAAAGTGGGCGGCTCATACCGCTGCCTGGCCAACTGGACCGTCTTCCAGTTCCTCACCCACGGTGGGTTCTTCAACCAGACGACCGTGTACCAGATGGAGAGCTACAAGCTCGCTGACGAGACGGGCGCCTCCAGGCGGGAGATGACGGTCACCGGGCTGGCGGCTGTCGCGGTCGGGCTGGTGCTTGCGTACTGGATGTTCCTGTCCACCTACTACGACTATGGGACGAATGTCCTGGCCGGCGGGTCAACCACCGGGACAGGCGGGGTCCGGATCGGCTACTGCCTGGAGTCGTGGGTCGAAGCCGCGCAGAAGCTCGATGCCGCCACCGCCCCGGAGATACCCCGCCGTTGGGCCTTCGGCGTGGGCTTCGTCGTCGCGCTCGCGCTGCTGGGCACGCGGACGCTGCTCTTGCGGAGCGTCATCAGCCCGCTCGGGTACATCATGGCCTTCGCGAACGGAATGCAGCTCTGGTGGTCGTTCCTCATCGCGTGGGCTGCCAAGGCCCTGATACTTAAGCTCGGGGGCGTGGGGCTCTACCGGCGGGCGGTGCCGTTCTTCCTCGGGATCGCCGTCGGCCACTTCTTCGTAGGCGGCGTCGTGTGGGGGACGCTGGCGGCGTTCTTCCGCGACATTGAGTACATCATCTGGTTCCCGTGAGGGATTCGACGGGTCGGGCGCGAATCGTGGGGTCTCCAGTCAACGCATGAGCGGGAGGATCGAGATGGCCAAGATCGCCATGATCGGTGCCGGAAGCATCGTCTTCACGAAGACATTGATGAACGACCTGTTCGCCACGGGAGCGCTCGCGGGCAGCCACTTCGCCCTGATGAGCCGCACGATGCCGAAGCTCCAACGGATGGAGGCCTACCTCAAGCGGGTCATCGCCGACAACGACCTCGACGCGACGGTCTCGGCGACGCTCGATCGCGAGGAAGCGATCAAGGACGCCGACTACGTCATCGTCATGATCCAGGTCGGCGGGATGCAGGCGTTCGGGGTCGACTACGAGGTGCCTCTCAAGCACGGGGTGGACCAGTGCATCGGTGACACGATGGGCCCGGGCGGCATCTTCCGCGCGCTACGGACGATCCCGCCGGTGGTGCAGATCGCGCGGGATATGGGGCGGCTCGCCCCCAAGGGCGTGCTCCTCAACTACTCGAATCCGATGGCGATGGTCTGCTGGGCGATGGGGCGGGAGGCGAACGTGCCGTTCCTGGGCCTGTGCCACGGCGTGCAGACGACGACCGACCTCATCTCCGGATACGTGGGCGTCCCTAAGGACGAGCTCGACTGCTACGTCGCCGGCATCAACCACATGGCCTGGTTCCTCCGCATCGAGCGCAAGGGGGAGGACCTCTACCCCGTCCTCCGCGCGAACATCGAGAAGCCGGCGTACTACGTCAACGAGAAGGTCCGCTGCGAGGTGATGCGCCACTTCGGCTACTTCATGACCGAGAGCACCGGCCACCTGTCCGAGTACTTGCCGTGGTTCCGCGGCTCCCAGCGCGCGCTCGACCTCTACTGCGACGAGCCGAGCTTCGGCGGGGAGTCGGGCGCGTACTACAAGTGGGGCAAGGCCGTCGCCGATAAGCTCGAGCGAATCGATCCGCTCGAGTTCGAGACCACCGAGATCGAGCCCCGGAGCGCGGAGTACTGCTCGTACATCATCGAGGCGATCGAGACGGGCGTGCCGTTCAGGCTGAACGGGAACCTGCGCAACGACGGCTTCATCACCAACTTGCCCGACGGCTGCTGCGTCGAGGTGCCCGTCACAGTCGACAAGTCGGGCATCCATGCTGAGAAGGTCGGTGACCTGCCGATCCAGCTCGCCGCGCTGAACCAGACCAATGTCACCGTGCAGGGCCTCGCGGTCGAGGCGGCACTCACCGGCGATCCCGAGCTTGTGATGAACGCCGTGGCCCTTGACCCGCTGACGTCGACCCGGCTCACGCTCGCGGAGGCGCGCGACATGACGGCGGAGATGCTGGAGTCGTCGCGCGAGTGGCTGCCGCAGTTCGAGGGCAAGAAGCTGCGCCCGGCGCCGATCATCAGCATCCCGCCGGACGTGAAGCGCGCCGACGTCCCCCTCGACCCGGCGCTCGCGATCGGGAAGCGTTTCGTGAAGCTCTTGGGGATGGGGGGGTAGGCCCCGCTGCTTGTCGCGGCTTGCGCCCTCGGCCCGCTCGCGGGGACAGGGACGGGGTGAGGGCGCTCTCAGCAGGCGAGACGCCTGCGCCACTGGCCTTGTGCTCAGAAGTCCCAGTCGAGCCCGAGCCTGAGCCGCGGGCTGGCGCTGGGGCGGGGTGTGAGGGGCCAGGCAAACGTGGCGTTGATGTACACCGGGACGCCGAAGTACTTGATCCGGCCCTTCCAGACGTACCCCGCGTCGACGTACACGCGCGAGTTGAGCAGGTCTTGCGCCGTGTTTCCTCCGATGCCCGCGTCTACGAACAATGCGCCCCACCAGTCACGCAGGCCTATGCGGTCAAGGAAGCGGGGCGTGTGCGACCTGAAGCGGTACTCCATCGATCCCGTCAGCGCTTTGCCCACAAGGGGCGCCGACGACAGCCCGAAGCCGCGCAGGCAGCCGTGGTCGATCAGGTAGGTGCGGTACTGGTCGGGCGCATTGCCCTCGGTCCAGTCCAGGGTCAGCCGGGTGGCCAGAGTGTGGTCCGCGTGGAAGTACCAGAAGCCGCGCGTGAAGAGCCTGGCTTGGAAGTAGTCGTAGTCGCCGCCGAGCAGCCCGCCCCCGAAGTGAAGGTCGAGGATTGTGGACCAGTCGAGGTGGCGATAGCCGACGAGCGATCGGCCACCTTTCGAGCGCGCGGCCGACAGCTTCACGTAGTGCGCGTCGCCGTCGGTCCGCAGCCAGGGCGGGTTGGGCTTGACACCCGAGAGGGCCAGATCCGCGGAGTATCGCATCCTACCCGTGCCGAGGAGTCCAAGCCTTCTGCCCGAGTACCATTTCGCGGACAGCTTGGCGTTCGTGCGGCCGTCGTCGTTGCTAAGCTCCAGGGTCTGCTGGGAGCGCGGTTGGATGGGCAGGCCGCGGGTAACGCTGAGCCGGTACACGAGCCGCTCGCTCTGCGTGCCGTAGTACCCGTCGAAACCGTAGAGAAGGCCGTGGAAGCGCCCCACCACACCCGCGCCGACCCGATTGCCGTCACGCGCGGTACTGCCGAGCCGGGGGTAGTAGACCTGCCATGTATCCTTCAGGTACTTCGTGACCTCCGCGTTGAGCACGGCATCGACAAGTGGGTTGTCGGACACCTCGCGCTCCCGCTCTCGCTCCTCACCGGAGCCCAGGGCGGTCGCTCCCGAGTAGTCGCCCGTGCGGACCAGCACGAGATGCAGGTCGCGGAAACCCACATCGAGCGCGGACTTGCGATCCGAGAGCTCCGCGGAGCCCGCCGCGGACACGGACAGCACCTCTCCGTCCTCCGCCCGGATGGACGTGTCGGCCCGCCCGCCGAATGCGCCCTCGAAGCTCGCCCCGAAGAGGTCTGCATGGACCGGCATCTCGATGGCGGATGCGATGCCGGCGGCACGCGGCTCGCCGCCGAGGCCGGTCAGGGTGTGGGAGGCGAGCAGGCCCGCCGACCCGCCGTCTGCGACAGGCCTGGAGGCGTGCGATTCCCAGGTGGAGCCGACGTCGACAGGCCCCTCCGGCAGGTCGGCCGCGAACACGAATCTGAAAAGCAGCTCGACGATCGCCAGCAGGCTGTTGAGAGACTCGGCGCCGCCAACTATCTTCCGCCGGCTGTCGATCAACCAGGTCCACGTGAGCGCCTTCTCGTGGAAGTCCCACTTCTGACCCATCACCTGGAATTCGCCCTCGTGGAGCGATACCAGCACCTCGGCCGGCCGGCCGTCAGAGGTGGCTCGGGTGGGCACCATCGAGAAGGCCACTCGGCCGGTGATGGGCACGCCGGTGCCGATGGGAGAGTCGAAGAGAGCCGAGAGCTCTAGGGTGAACGTCGATCCGATCCCCGGCGTGGGCCTGTACACGAGCCTGAGCGGCTCCGCACCCACGGAGCCACTCAGGAGACTGACCAGGACCAAGCCGGTGGCCACGATGGCCCAGGGTCGTTTCGTTGCTTGTGTCCGCGCTTGCGGCAACCTCACCCCTGGTTCGTCGCTACGCTCCGAACCACCCCCTCTCCGCCAGCGGAGAGGGGGAACGGCCGTGAGCTCGCCGAAGGGCCGGGGGGTGAGGTTGGTGCGGGCGTCGGTTGGACGGCCGATGATGTAACGGCCCTGCAGCACCACCGCTGTCGGCGTCCGCACGCTCTCTATCACTCCAGGGCTTCCCGCAAGGCGGGGACTTGATCGGCGCCCTCAAGCACCTTGATGGTCGAGCCCTGGAACGCCTTCCCGATGGGCTCGCACGCGCCACCGAGGTGTTTCGCCAAGAACGCCTCGGTCACCGCCCAGAAGGACAGCGAGTTCTCAGGCCGCTGGAAGCCGTGGCCCTCGTCGGAGTAGAGAACGTAGGTGACCGGAATGCCGCGGCTCTCCATGGCCGCGACGATCTGGTCCGACTCGGACTGGACCACGCGCGGGTCGTTGGCGCCCTGGCCGATCAGCAGCGGCCGCTCGATCTTGTCGACGAGCGTCAGCGGCGACCTGGAGGCCAGGAAGGCCCTGCCCTCCTCCGTCTCGTACTCGCCGACACGGGCCCTAAGCAGCGGGAGGATCGGGTACCAGTACTCGGGGATGTTCCGCATGAACGTCTCGAGGTTCGAGGGCCCGCACATGTCGACGCCACACGCGAAAACGTCCGGCGTGAACGTCAGCCCCACGAGCACAGAGTAGCCGCCATAGCTGCCGCCCGTGATGGCGACCTTGTGGGGGTCGGCGATGCCGCGGCGGACGGCCCACTTGACCGCGTCGATGATGTCGTTGTGCATCTTCCCGGCCCACTCGCGGTCGGCCGCGTTGATGAAGGCCTTTCCGAAGCCCGTAGAGCCTCGGAAGTTCATGCTGAGCACGGCGTAGCCACGGTTCGCGAGCCATTGGTGGATGGGGTTGAAGCCCCAGCTATCGCGGAACCACGGCCCGCCGTGCACCCAGAGTACAAGAGGCAGGGCCTTGCTCGGCCGTCCGTCACCATCGGGATCGGAGTCGACCGGCAGCGTCACGTAGGACACCAGCTTCCGCCCGTCGCGCGCGGGGATCACCCAGGGGTGCATCCTCGCCAGCTTCAGGTTCTCGAGCTCCGGGCGGTGGCTGAACAGGTACTGCAAGCTCTTCGCCTTGCGGTCATAGAGGTAGAAGGAGACGGGCCCGTCGTCGACGACGTCGGTTACGACCCACCGGGAATCGTCCAGTGTCCTCGAGCCGATGCCGAAGTCGCCTCGCAGCTTGGAGCGGAGCAGGTCGAAGTCATCCGCCACCGACTTGTCGAGCACATGCCACTCCTGGCGCTCGTACTCGGTGGAGTAGGCCTGCACCGTCTTCTCGGTCGGGTGCATCTCGACGCCGCCGATGTCCACGCGGGGATCCTCAGCGATAAGGGTGGGCTTGAGCGTCTTGACGTCCATCGACACCAGGGCGGCCGTGTTCCGGCCTCGGCTGTCCATCATGTAGAGCTTCTCGCCCGACTTGTCGAACCCCACCGGGCCCGTCGTCATGGTGTCCTCGGGGCCGATGGTCAAGGCGGGCTCGAGCGTGCCGTCGTCCTTGAGAGGACCGGCGACGAGGCCGCCCTCAGGGTCGAACGCTATGCCGAGGCGCACGCGGAGGTCATCGTCGCTGAGGTAGGCGACCACGCCCTTGTTCTCAACGGCGAGCGTGTCGGCGCCCGTCTCGATGTCTACGCGATGGATGTCGTGAAGCATCTTGACGCGGTTGTTCAGGCCGATCAGCACCTCGTGGGGGTGCTTGTAGCTGACCTCCTGGATCCGCGCTTGCACGCCCTCGAATGGCGTCAGGTCCTTCACATCGCCACTCGACAGATCGAGCACGTAGACGTGCATGTTCTCGTCGCCGTTCTTGTCCTGGAGATAGACAATGTGCTGGTTGGTGAATGCCCAGAAGTACTGGATGATGCCACGTTTCGTGTCGTGGGTAACGGGCTTCGCGCCCCCGGGGTCGGCGATGGGTCCGACCCACACGTTCAGAACGCCGTCGACGGGCGCCAGGAAACTGATCCGCTCACCGTCGTGGCTGATCTGCACACCCGCCCGAGTCGGGTTGCCGAACAGAACCTCGCGCGGTATCAGTTTCCCCGCAGCCTGCGCGGACATCGCTGCCACCCCCAGAGTCAGAAGAACTGACACACACTTCAACCTCATCAGACACCTCCTAGTGGCCGGCCGTAGCCGGTGGAGCGGATGCTTCGCACCCATGAACACGACGGCCGGCGCCACGCAAGGTTGCGGCCGATCGGACGGACGCGGACCTAGAGCCAGCATTGAACGTAGAGAACGGCACCCTCTCGCACACACTCTGCCCCGCCCTGTCGCGGACCACTGTATCCCACAACGGTGGCGGCCGGGCGCCGCGGCACGGCCTGCCCGGCGGTCTGCTCGGGGCCGACCGTTACCTGGACCGTTCCTCTGCCGGACCAGACACGGCCACGGAGTGCGCCCTGGTCTGAACCTCCGCGCTTGTCTCCCCCTGGCCGGTTCGCGCTTGCTACGTCCGCTATCGCGTGGCGGACGTGATCGGCGGTCTCGGCAGGGAGTTCGGGCAGGGCCATGAGCATCCGCTCGGCCACCCGGTCGGCCGCGTCCGCGCCGTACGCGAGCGAGAAGTCGTCGACTAGCGTGAGGCGCTGCAGTGCCAACATCGTCACATCGTCGTCGAGAGGCGTACCCTCCACCCATTCCCGGAACGGACCGTCGATGGAGTCAAGAAGGCCGGACGGGGGTCGGCCGACGGCACCGTCACACCACTGCAGCAGCCTCTCGCGACCGATCCGCTCCCCGACCCCGTTACGGGCCTCGGTCAGGCCGTCGCTGTACAGCAGGAGCGTGTCGCCCTGGCTCAGCTCGATCACCAGGTCGCCGTAGTCGGCAGGTCCCGGGAAGCCCAGCGGCGTTGCCGGCTCGGCGACCAGCTCCCGGGTGCCGGCGGATGAAACGACCAAGGGCGAGGGGTGACCCGCTGAACACACGGTCGCAACGCCGAGCGCCGGGTCGAACGTCAAGAGGCACAGCGTGGCGTAGTGGTTCAGGTCCTCGAGCTGAGCGCCCAGCCGCTCCTGCATGGCTCTCATGGCCTCTGCCGGCGACTGCAACGGCCAGGCGACCTCGCCAAGAACGCCTGTGATGAGGGTCATGACGAGCGCCGAGGCTACCCCGTGCCCGGACACGTCACCCAGGTACGCGAGCGACCTCCCGTCATCGGCACGTGCGATGCCCAGCAGGTCGCCCCCGACCTTGCCGGATGGGATGAAGCAGTGGCCCATGTCGACCCCGACGGCGAAGCATCGGCGCGGGACCAGGTGCTGCTGCACCTGGGCGGCCAGGTCCAGCTCGTGCCGCATCCTGTCGTGTTCGCGCTGAATGTGCCGGTGCGCCTCGAGCAGCAAGCCGGCCTGGCGCTCGCGATCGGCGAGCGCGACCTCGAGCTGGCTGACCGCCTGCTGAAGCTTGCCGTACGCACGCGACGTGCCGAGAGCGAGAGCACACGCTCCGGCGGCCATTCGGGCGATGCTCACGTAGCGATCCCTGTACTGGGGGAACGCGACTCCGTCCACGTCGATGAGCCCCAAGACCTCTCGGCCGTGTTCCAGTCGTACCGCGAAGCCATGCTCGGTCTCGGCCCACGACCGGTCCTTCAGAGTTGTCTCCAGCAGGACGCGCGCGCGCTCGACATCCCCGTCCTCGGCCGGGCACGACCATGCTCGTATGCCGCCGTCGTCGTGCACCGAAGCGACGAGCGCTCGCTCGGGGCAGAACAGGAGCGCCAACACGGTGTGGACCTGGTCCGCGACGTGCTCCTCGTCGGTAAGGCCGGCGACGCGCCCGAGCAGGTCGAGGACCATCGCGTAGTCCGCGGCTCGGTGGTTGGCCGCCGCCCCGGCGCTCAGTGCAGACGCACGTTCGCACTCGACGCTCCACGCCAGCACCTCGCGTTCGATCCGGGCCCGGCAGTAGTCGAGCCCGACCGGGATCCGCTCGGCAGGAAGGTCCAGGTGATCCGCCAGCTCGGCCAACAGGCGATCCGCGTGCGGCGCCACTCCGGTGTCAAGCAGCGCGAGCCGGGATGCCGAGTCCTGCACGAAGGCTCGCGCCGCCTCAGTGGACCCGAAGCCCCACTCGGCGATCCTCTCGCGCCAGGTGAGCAGCCAACCCGACGTGATTACATAGGCGCCTGTCGAGGCGAGGTGCTCAATGAGCGGCCACGGGGCCACCAGATCCTGCCCGCACACTGGGCCGCCCGTCGTTGGGGCCGTCGCTCCCGCACCCGCGTCGTCCTCCGAGGGGAAACAGCGTCCCGCCAGGACCCGGACGTCGAGGTCCGGATCGTCCGGATGTGACACGAGAGAGCGCAGCCGATCGCGTTGAGCGTCGCCGCGCTCCGCGCACTTGATCGCCGCCGCTATCTCGACGTCACCGCGCTCCAGGCCGGCGGCCGCGGCTCTGGCGTCCGCGATCACCGAGTCACAGGTGAGGATCAGAAGTCTCCGTGGCATGTGGCTGAACCCAGTCAAGCGGATACCGTCCCCATCGATGAGCTGCGTCGACAATCGCTCTCAGGGTGTCGGCGGACACCTGACACGGTATGCACCCACACCCGTCCGACAGTATGAACCCGCCGCCCGGGCCACCCTGCGCGATCGCGTCCTTCACTGCCGCCTCAGCCTCTGCGGAACTCCACCGGCAGGCGGCGATACTGTTCAGGTTCCCCAGAAGGCCAACGCGCCCGGCGGCCGCGCGCTTGAGGCGACCGAGGTCGTCATCGTGCCCGATCGCGACCGCGACGGCACCGGTCGCCGCCAGGCTGTCGAGTATGGGCGAGCAGAGCCCCGAGGCGAGGTGATACACGGCGGGGCCCTGGAACCTAGAGATCGCGCGCTTCGCGGTCGGCAGGCCGAACTGCCCGAACTCCGCGGACGATGAGCACGTCGCGGACGAGACGGGATCGACGTACGCAACCACAGTGGCCCCGGCCGCGAACTGCGCGTTCGCCCACTCAACACAGAACTCCGTGTTGGCCTCGAGCAGGTACCCGAGCGAGGTCTCGTGGCGCGACATGAGTTCTAGGTAAGCGGGGTAGCCAAGCTGCATCACGGGCAGGGAGAACGGGGAGGCGACGAGCCCCACGATCGGCACCCGGTCCTCCACCTCGCGCTTGAGTAGCGCGATCCCCCTGACCGCCTCCTGGAGGCAGGCGGTGTCGGCCACTCTGGGGGGCTTGAAGCGCCGCACGTCTTCCGCCGACCGCAGGATCGGGGCCGCGGACATTGGGGGCGCGTCGTCGTGGAAGATCGGCTCGCCTCCCATCGCCTCGTACTCGATCGCCACCCAGCTCGTGGGGTCTAGGCAGTCGTGCCCGTACCGCTCCAGCAGCTTGAGCTGGGCCTCGGCCACGTTGTCCGCGTTCCGGTAGTAGTCCCTGGCCGGCAGACCAAGCTCCTTCGCGCCGTGGGCGCCCAGGAACAGGAAGACCGGAACCGTGTCGGGTTCCTTGTGCCTGAGGGTCGTCAAGACCCGCTCCATCGAGGTCATCGGCTCGACCGTCACGCGGACCACTCCCCCACTCCGCGGACCAGACCAAGGGCATCGGAGGCGATCGCGCCCATCGCGTCGGCACCGACGACCTGCCAGAGGTCACGGTCCATGCGGAACGGCGCTCCGCCGACGATCACCTTGATGCGCGAGCCGGCCTCTCGCAGCCCCGCCACCACACGCTCGACTCGCAATGCGGAGCGCAGCATCAGAGCCGACAGGAGGAGCGCATCCAGGTCGTCGCGCACGGCCCACGCGACGGCATCGTCGGCGGGCACGCCCTCGCCGTAGTCGAGTGGGTCGTAGCCGGCGGCCCTGAGCACCGACATGACGATGCGCTTCCCCAGTCCGTGATAGTCCTCGAGTGCGGCAACCGCGATGCGCGGCCGGGTCTTGCGCTCCGGGGCCCCGAGCGGCAGGCGCGCGTCAACCAGGTCCTCGCAGATACGGCCCGCCATGTACACCTGGGAGAGAGCGACGGTGCCCGCTTCCCACGCTGCGCCCACACGATCCATCGCCGGTGTGATGACCTGCTCCGAGAACTCGATCGGCGCCAGGTACGGCGCGCTCCGCTCGGCCACGGCTTCCGCGGCGGCTATGTTCACAGTGAGCACGGCGCGCAGGAACTCGTCAACAAGCTCCGTTGTCTCCGTGACGGTGACCGTCCAATCCGACTTGAGAGCGTCCGGGGCTGTCCGATCACAGGGCCTCGCGGAGCGGCGTCCTGGCCAGTGCGGCAAGGTCGTCGTCGGGGCCGATCGGCCTCAGACGTACGGAGTAGGCGTGCTCCCTCTCTGTCACCAGGTACTGGCGCAACGTGCCCGGCCCGCAGCTTCCGTTCCCGAGGCCGGACTGCCTGCAGTCGAGGTTGAGAGTCACGAAGCCACGCTTCTCTAGGTCGCATGTTCGCGTCGCTACGGTCAGGTCCTCGGCGGTGTAGTAGTGTGCGCTGACGTTCAGCGGTCGGTCGCCGAATGCCAGCAGCCCGCGTCCCGATGCCGGGTCGGTGAGCGCTGCCCAGCGAACGTCCGTCTTGTTCCCGTTCTCCTCAGGCATGACGTAGGCGACGTACTGGTCGTTGACGGAGCCCGTGTGGAGCGCGATTCGCCCGCTTTCCTTGCGGTCCGGGTATGTCTCATGCGGGCCCCGGCCGTACCAGGACATTCGCGAGAAGTCCTCTGGGAGAGTCAGTGCAAGCCCCAGGCGCGGCAGGTGCTCGCATTCGCCCTCAATGGCGACGTGATGGTCGATCAGCACCTCGCCATCGCCGTAGACCGTGTGCTCGAGCAGGCTGCGCACCACCGCCCCACCGGACGGCGGCGATGAGCGCAGGGCCACCGTCACCCGGGCGGCTGTGTCACCGGCCTGCTCCGCGACGACCCCCTCGACCTGGTGCCGCAGCTTGTCGAGCCCGGCCTTGCGCCACAGCGCCTCCGACCCGGCGAGGCGGTCGTTCTCGGTTGGCGCGCGCCAGGCGCTGACCACCGGCCCGGTGCGCAAGACGGGGGTGCCGCGCGACTCCCAGAAGCCGATGGTCCCGGTGGCCTTGTGGAAGACCAGCGTGAGCTGGGACCCGGACACGACGACCTCCGAGGGTGACTCATCTACTGTCAGCGGCGGCATCCCGCCGAGTTCGCGCGGAGCGGGGAGTTCCTTGGACCCTGGCAGCGCGATCTGAGCCCACGCCACCTCGTGGCCGCGCTCGGCCCATGGCAGATCGCGCGCCAGGCGGAAGCTCAGGTTGAGCAGGTACTCGACCCCGGGCTCCGGCCCGGGCACCGCGAACGGCACCGTTAGCGTCGAAGCCTGCCCGGCCGGGGTGTCCTGAGGCGGCAGGGCGCCCTCCTCCACCAGGCGGCCGTCCGCGGTGACGCTCCACGCGATGTCGAGGTGCTCCAGGGTCGAGAAGTGGTGGCGGCTAAGCACTGTGACCTCGCCCTTCGCGAGATCGCCGGCCGCCACGACGACCGGCTCGAGGATCTTCTTGTACTCGATGAGCCCCGGGTGAGGCGTGCGGTCGGCGGCCACGAGGCCGTTCGTGCAGAACGGGCCGTCCGTCGGTGCCTCGCCGAAGTCGCCCCCGTAGGCGAAGTACTCGACCGGCTCTCCGCCGTCCTGGGGCTGCTTGTATCGCCTGATTGCCTGGTCGACCCAGTCCCAGATGAAGCCGCCCTGAAGGCGCTTGTGGGAGCGGACGGCGTCCCAGTACTCCTTCAGGTTGCCCGTGCTGTTGCCCATCGAGTGGGCGTACTCGCACATGATGATCGGACGGTGCTCGTTCTCGTCTTTGGCCCACTCTATGATCTGGGCGACCTGGGGATACATCGGCGAGAGCATGTCGACGGTGGGCGAGTCCCACGCCGGGTGGTAGTGGATGAGCCGGGTGGGGTCGATGGCGCGGATGACCGCCGCCATCAAGTCGTGGTTCGGACCGTAGCCGGACTCGTTGCCCAGCGACCAGACGATGACCGACGGGTGGTTCTTGTCGCGCTCGGCCATCCGAGTGCCCCGCTCGACGAAGGCCTGCTCCCAGTCGGGGTCCTTCGCGAAGCGATCCCAGTACGCGTGCGACTCGAGGTTCGCCTCATCGAAGAGGTAGATCCCGTAGCGGTCGCAGAGGTCGTACCACTCGGCGTCGTTGGGGTAGTGAGAGGTTCTTACAGCGTTGATGTTGTGGCGCTTCATGAGCAGTATGTCGCGCACCATCAGCTCGGTGGTGGGCACCTTGCCCCGGTCGGGGTCGAAGTCGTGCCTGTTGACGCCCCCGATGAGGATCGGGACGCCGTTCACGTGGAGCTGCTCGTCCTTCAGCTCGACCTGGCGGAAGCCGACCTTGACGCTGACCGTCTCGATGGTCTCCCCGGCCGACTCGAGCGTCAGGACCAGCGTGTAGAGGTACGGATCCTCCGCGGACCACTTGCGGGGCGACGTGACGGCGACCGCCATCGTTACAGTGTCGTCGGCTCGCACGGTCGGCGCGCACGTTGCGGACAAGGCTACGCCCGGCACCTCTGCGCCCTGGGCGTCGAACAGCGTTCCCACGACCCGGAGGCTTCCCGTCGCACCCTCGGAGTAGCTCGCGACCTTCGCGCTCACCTTCAGCTCGGAGTCCTTGTACGCCGCGTCGAACGTAGTCGCTACCTGAACGTCGCGGATGTGCTGCTTGGGTGCCGAGTAGAGATAGACGCCGCGGTAGATACCGGACAGGCGCCAGTGGTCCTGGTCCTCGAGGAAGCTTCCGTCGCACCAACGGTAGACACGCGCCGCGAGCTTGTTTTCGCCGGGGCGCAGGTGCTCCGTTATACGGAACTCGGTCGGGCTCATGCTGTCCTCGTCGTACCCGATGAGCTCCCCGTTGAGCCAGCAGTAGAATGCTGACTGGACTCCGTCGAAGGCGAGGAACACCTCGCGCCCGGCCCATTCCTTGGGCACGGCGAAGGTCGTCACATAAGACCCGACCGGGTTGTACTCCCGGCTCACGCACGGGGGCCCGGCGCCGCAGAGGTTCCGCACATTGACGTAGTACGGGGTGTCCCATCCGCCGAACTGCCAGTGGCTGGGCACCTCGATCGTGTCCCAGTCCGACACGTCATAGCCGTCGGCCCAGAAGTCCCTCGGGGCGACCGAAGGGTGCTCCGACCAGCGGAACCGCCACTGACCCTCCAGGCTCCGCCTGAAGGATGACGCGCGCCGGTCGCCCGCGAGCGCCTCGGCAAGGTCGCCCCAAGGCGTGAGCGTCGCGCGAGGCGGCTCTGTCCCCCAGGAGTTCACCGCGGGGTTTTCCCAGTCGTTGGCCGAGCCGGCGCTCGACTCCGGTTCTACGGCGTTCGGCTCGGCGGGCGGCTCGGGCTGCTTGCCATCTATGGAGTACGCGAGGATGCGACGAGGGACTGCGGTACCTACTCGGCTGGTGGACATGGTTACTCCCTCGATGACGGCCACTGCGCCAGTGATGTGAACGATGGACGGAGGGTACACGGGGGTCGCGCTGTGCGCAAGGAGGGGTGGCCCAACTTGGCCGCCGTCCGTAGGGCGCGACGCGTGCGTCGCCCGCCCTACGAACTGCTGGCCGGCAGGACTATGCGAAGTGCACCAGCGGTCGACGGCGGGTCCGACCCCGCTCGAGCACGGTGACGTAGCCAAGGAGCTCTGCTGGTGGGAGGGAGCCGAGCGTCCGGACGCCGAACGCCGCGATATCCGCTCCTGTCCACAGATCCGGCACACGGAACACGACGATGGCCGCGGGGGCGGGGGTGAGTCCGGGGTGTACGAAGCCCCTGTCACGAGTCAGGATCACCCGTTGCTGCGCACCCGCTAGGAGCCACAGCGCGGCATCGGTCGCGCCTCGAAACGACGAGTCGGCAACCGCGGTCACGTCATGCCCGTCTTGAGCCAACGCAACGCCCAAGCTCCGTGGCAGCCCTTCGTCGATCAGGAACCTCACCGCGCGACTACAATGGCTTCGTCGGCGACGGCGTCCGCCGCGTAGGCAAGGGCAGCGCGCACGTCCTCCGGTGTGACCCCGTACTCATCGCAGACCCCGGCGTCGGACATCCCGCCGGCCATAGCCCCCACGATGACGTGGACCGGCACCCGGGTCCCGGCGATAACCGGGCGTCCGCCTAGGATCGCGCCGTCGACCACCACTCGCGCGCGCCATGACGCGGCTGCGTCAGTCGGCAAACTCGACACCTCCTCGCCACCCCACACGGCGATTGTACCACTTGCTGGGCGGCGGCTCCTCGGGCGCCTGCGGGTCTAGCTCCCCGCGTTCCTGGCGACACGGAACCCGCGGTCGTCGTCCCAGCTGACCGGGTTGACGCCGATCCGAATCGCGGAGCGGCACTTGCCGACGCCGTCGTCGTAGCCGTACCAGCCACCGCCGCGCAACACCCGAAACGACCCTGATGCCGGCGGGCTTAGGCCACCACCGGCCGCGTACCTGCGATAGGCGTCCCAGTCGTACCAGTCGGCGCACCATTCAAACACATTGCCCGCCATGTCCTGCAACCCGTATGGACTCCGGCCTGACGGGTAGCTGCCCACCGGCGCGGTGCCCTGCCTGCCGTGGTTCTCCGGGTTGACGCACCGGGCCTTGTCCCACTCATTCCCCCAGGGGTAGATGCGCCCGTCAGTCCCTCGCGCGGCCTTCTCCCACTCAAGCTCAGACGGAAGCCGCAGCCCAGCCCAGTCGCAGTAGGCCTTCGCGTCCTTCCATATCACGTAGACGACAGGATGGTTCTCAAGTCCGGGCGGGATCCGGCCGTTGTCCCAGTGCCTCGGCGCCTCGTGCCGCGTGGCGTCAACGAACCGCTTGTACTGGGCGTTGGTGACTTCGGTCTCACCGATGTAGTACGCCGGCAGACTCGCGCGGAACTGGGGCGTCTCATTCTCGCAGGCGTAGCGGTCGGCCTCCGAGGATCCGAAGATCGCCGGACCCGCGGGGATCAGAATGAGCTTCATTGTGGGGTCTTTGGGGTTGGTGATTGTCGGGCCGCCGGAGGTAGGCTCGGGTTCGGGCTCGGGCTCCGTGGTGCCCTCAGTCGGCCACTGCTCCGGCCTACCAATAAGTCGCCCGGGGACGTGCAGGAAAGGCCGGTACTGCGGCTGCGGGGCAGTGTTCCCGCCAGCGACGCGCCTCCGCCAGGTGTCGAACGTCTCCCCGGGCTGAAGCGCGCCCACGCCGGCTGTGGTGTATCCGCTCTTGATGCCGTTGGCTACTGCCTGACAAGCCGCCTCCCAACCACCGGTCAGAGCGCCAGCCGGCAGACGGACCCACGTGATGCGGTCGGCGAATCTGCCGCCCATGCCTACGAGCGTGTGGCAATCCGAGCCGGCCGTAACGCCGAACCGGTCGGCACCCTTGCCGGCGTCGTCCTTCTCGACGAGGTTCAGGGCCCTCAGTGACTCATGGTCTCGACCGTTGAAGAACTCCACGGCGTCGATGTTGGCCGCACCGTCCCAGGAGTACCCATCGATGCTCTGGCCGGGCGCTCGGAAGAACGTGTACCGGTCATCCTTCTCCCACAACGGGCCTCCACCGGAGAGCCACGGATGCGCGATGACCACCCCGAGACCGTACGCGTGCATAAGCCCGGCGGCCATCGACTGACCCACGCGCAGGTCTTTGGTCGCGCCGCCGTAGGCCTTGCCGGACAGGTCGACCTCCAGCGCGGTCATCAGCATGGAGTAGGCTGAGGGCGGCATGGCGCCTATGCCCAGCAGGTGGATCTTCCGTGTCGCGTCCGTCCCGAACTCGCGCCAGGGGTCCCAGTCGTTCCCGATGCCGACTTCCACGCCCGGAACTACCACGATGCCGGTTTCCTGCCATGCGGTTCGGCACTCCTCGCGGTACTTGGCGTACCCCACCTGTTTGACGCCGAATGCGGCTGCGCCTTCGACGGTGACCAACGGGGAACGGTATGTCCGCAGCTCCATGTCCTCGGCGTGATCCGTGACGACGAGGACCTTGGCTCCCGCCGCCTTCGCGGCCCGCGCGAGGGTACCGACGGTGTCCACGCCGTCCGAGTACCGCGAGTGGCAGTGGATGATGCAGGGGACCCACTGGTCCCCGGTGGTATCGCTGGACGTGTCTGTCGACAGGCCGAGACCGGGGCCCGTCTGCGCCAACGCGGCGCCGCACGAGAGGCCGAGCAGAGCAAGGAGCGCGTATCCGAAGCAAGTGAGCGACCAAGAGCGTTGCATGGGGGCCCTCCCTGAGTGCTGGTGTCTTCGATGGGCGGTTCGGGTGGCGGGTGGAGATCACCTTCCGCCAGATCGCAGCGCGCCTCGCGGGCCCGCGTGATGGGGCGGCCACATTGGGCCGCCCCTACGGTTGTGCCTGCTCAATGGGCGGCCACACTGGGCCGCCCCTACAGATCGTACGCCTGCAGCGCCCGGTCCCACTGGCCCGCCCGCAGTGCGCGTGCGGCGGCCTGTCCGTCCAGGTGGAAGTCGCCGATCACCTCGGACTCGATCATCCGCAACAGGGAGTCGATCTCCCGCCAGGTCCACGGGTGCTCCTCGCGAACGCATCGAAGCGCCGACACGTGCACGAGGAACGATAGGCGCAGGTGGAGCGCATCTGGCCCCTCGGCGACCTGCTCGGCGAACGCCACGAGCTCGTCGGGCTCAAGCTCCGCGGCGAACTCGCGCAACGGGTTCCGCCCTGAGCCGGCGCGCACGCGCCCGAGAAGCGGCGTCGCGGGAGCGTTCGTGGTCACGAGCCCTGCCTGCGTGAGCGCGCTCGTGAGCGAATCGAGGATCAACCGCGCCAGCCAGCGCCAGTGCTCGGTCCGGAGGCGGAACGTAGGCTGGGCCGCGTAGACCCTCCCCCACAGGTCGGGCAGCAGGGCGTAGGTCATCGGCTCGGAGGCGGGCAGGAGCGTGAGCGCGCGCTCAACGGCGCTCTGCAGCGCCTCGCGCTCCCCCGCCCCGACTGCGTGCGACGGGTTGTTCAGGCAGACACCGTAGCGGCCGTCGTCGTCGGACACGATTACAGCGGGCAGCCAGTCGGGCTTCGAGAGGCCGGCCAGGCGCGCCGCATCGCAGACGCTCGAGAGCGCGAGGCAGACGTCCTCGAACGTCACCTCTCGCAACAGCGCCTCCAGTGGCGCCTCAACGCCGATTGCGTGTGCGCAGACAGCGCTCATCCGACACGGCTCCGGTGCGCCCTATCCCGCCGGAATCCTATCAGAAGCAGGGAGTCGGTGCACAGGAGGACGAAGGGAGATCACCTCATCTCCGTCGCCCCCGAGGAGGCCCCTGATGACCAACCGCGAGCGCGTCCTCGCCGCTCTTCACCACGAGCAGCCAGACCGCACCCCCTACGCGATCGGCTTCACACAGAAGGCCTTCGCGGCCACCGTTGCCTACTACGGCGGCGAAGGCTTCCTTCGCGACATCGACAACTGCTTCTGCGACATGAGGGCGAACCCGGGGCCAAAGGACATGTGGCTGGATGAGAACACCTGGCAGGATGAGTTCGGTGTCAGGTGGGATCGCAGCATCGACCGCGACATCGGCAATGTGTGCAACCAGGTGCTCCATGAGCCCGACCTGGACCTGATCGAGTTCCCCGACGCCAACGACCCGGCCAAGTTCGCGGGCCTGGAGGACGCGTGCCGCCGGGGAGCCGAGCAGGGCAAGGCGCTGCAGTTCTGCATCGGCTTCTCGCTGTTCGAGCGCGCCTGGACGCTCCGCGGGATGGAAGCCCTGATGATGGACATGATCGAGCGGCCCGACTTCGTCCACGCGCTGCTCGACGCCATCTGCGACTACAACGTCGCGCTCGTGGAGCGCGCCCTCGCGTACCCCATCGACGCAGTCCATTTCGGCGACGACTGGGGCTCGCAGCGCGCCCTGCTCATCAGCCCGGAGATGTGGCGGACGTTTCTGAAGCCGCGCCTGGCGCGGCAGTACAGCACCGGGAAGGACGCCGGCAAGTTGGTGACCATTCACTCGTGCGGGAGGGTGCAGGAGCTCTTTCCGGATCTCATCGAGATCGGGCTCGACGGCTTCAACCCGTTCCAGCCCGAGGTCATGGACGTGTTCGAGCTCAAACGGCAATACAGGGGCAAGCTCGCCTTCTGGGGCGGCGTCAGCACCCAACACCTCTTGCCGCGGGCGACGCCCCATGAGGTCAAGGCCCAGGCCCGGCGGCTCATGCGGGAGGTGGGCGACGGCGGCGGGTACATCATCGCACCCGCGCACGCGATCCCCGGCGATGCGAAGCCGGAGAACATCCTCGCCCTGATCGAGGCGGTGAATGACCCGTGAGGAGACGGTGCGAGGCGGCGTCCGGCCGCGGAGCCGCGGGCTTAGCCGCGGGCTTAAGCCCGCGGCTCCGGCTAGCTGCCGCCCTCTGGCTCGCCCTGTCCTCTGCTACCTTCGCCGATGGGCTTGTGATCCGCCCGCTCAGCGTCACCGCGCTGCAGTCCGAGCCGGTCTCGCCCGACAGCCGGTACGACTGGGGACCGTCGGTCACGCGCGACGACGACGGCCTCTACAAGATGTGGTGGGTGCGGCTCGGCGGGACGGGCCAGGCGAGGCGCTTCCCGTTCAACGGGCGCCTCCCTGACGGCGGGATCTTCAGCTTCACCTATCCCGACTGGGGGGACAGGGTCTACTACGCTGAGAGCGCGGACGGGGCGCACTGGGGCTTTGAGAGCGCGCCGATGGTCCTCGCTCCGGCGGAGTCGCGTCAGGAGATCAACCACATCGGCACCCCAACGGTCGTCAAGGTCCGCGGGACCTACTACATGTACTACGAGACGTGCGCGGACTACCTGCTCCGCCAGCGTCCGGATGGGTCGCCGCTGCTCGAGTCGGAGTACCACAACCAGGTGTTCGTCGCCACGTCCGAGGATGGCCGCACTTGGCGGAAGCGCCCCTCGGACCGGAGCCCGCAGCCCATCATTCCCGCCCCGCGAGAGAACCTCGACTTCGGACGGCAGCGGTACGGCCTGGGGCAGCCCTCGGCCTTTTACCGTGACGGCCGATTCGTGCTTCACTACGTCGACTCGTGCACCGGCCCGGGCGACTTCATGGTGCGCGTGGAGGCGGGCAACCCGTACTTCCACGGAGCCCGCACCTTCCCGCTCTCACTCCGGCCCGCCAACGGCGCCGCAACTCCGCCGGGCAGTGTTGCTAGATTCGCGCAGACGGACGTGAAGCCGCTGGGCGGCATGTGTTATCTGGTACGACCGGCGTACGGGACGGGCCGGCTGGGGATCCTCGCTTCGCGCGACGGTCTGTTCCGTCAGGACGCCAATGCGGTGATGCCGGGCGACGTGTACCCACAGATCGACGTGCCCGACCCGCGCGGCTCTGACTGGCTCGAGCGGCTCTACCCCGACTTCCTGACCACGCCGACGGGCGAGATCCTGGTCGAGAACGGCCGGGTGGCCATCTACTACTCCAGCGGCGCCGGGTTCAAGGACAAGGCCAACACCTGGGACCTGTTCAGGGCCGACATCGCACTCCAGGACCTCCGCCGGGTTGTACGGGCCTGCCGCGCGGGTGGTGACGGCTAGGGTGCCGGAGGGATCGTCTCATGGCCGCGACGCTCGGGCGGGCCGAGCGCAACC